>OLWE01000075.1_pt1 | contig 80778 bp, 63 predicted proteins | sample 1673591 | NCBI WGS metagenome assembly OLWE01 (sample SAMEA103958116, study PRJEB25191) | human gut metagenome | biome: human-associated habitat [ENVO:00009003]; feature: intestine environment [ENVO:2100002]; material: feces | place: Germany | collected 2013/2015 | reverse complement strand
CAACGACCCCGAGATTACAAATCACGTGCTCTGGCCAACTGAGCTAAAGAGGCAATCTTTACAGCCGCAATACGGCTAAGTTTTCGACCTATCGGAAAACGGCTGCAAAGATACAACTATTTTTTGAATCCACAAAATTTTTTCGTGTTTTTTTTATCGATTCCTTGTTTTTTCTTTAAATTTGGTCAATTGAACCTTCATAGAATCCACTGCCTGGTCAACTCCCTCCTCAAAAGTATCGCATGTCTTCTCCACGAACAAATGGGTTCCTGGGACTGCAACATCGAGATGGACTTCCTTGTTAAGGGCAGTAGCAGGTTTTACGACCTTTAATTGCACCTCTACTTTCTGTATATCTTCATAAGTTTTCTCCAACTTGGCGATTTTCTTCTCGATAAACGCCTGTAACTTCTCAGTAGCGTCGAAATGAATCGACTGAATCTTAATTTCCATAGTGACCTCCAATTTTAAAAGGTTATGCCCTTGGATGGGCTTCATTATAAACTCGCTTTAACTGTTCGAACGTTGTATGCGTATAAATCTCCGTAGTAGAGAGCTTGGCATGTCCCAACAGTTTTTTCAAACTTTCAATACCAACATGATGATTCAACATTGCCGTAGCAAACGTATGCCTCAAGACATGTGGACTTTTCTTTTTCAACGAGCAGACCCTCGAGAGGTTTTCCTTCACAATAGAGCGAACATTTGCAGTACTCATCCTCGTCCCCTTTCTTGAAAGAAACAAAGCATCCGACTTTCGCTCCAAGCTAAGATTCCTTAGTCTTATATATCCTTGTAAAGTTTCACAAAGCTCGTCACCAAACGGAATGACACGCTGCTTATTTCCCTTTCCCGTGACCTTCAACTCTTTATTCAGAAAGTTAACATCCTCATCATTCAAGCCAACCAGTTCCGAGACTCGCATCCCAGTTTCATAGAACGTTATAATTAAGGTACGCGCACGTACACTATTATAATCAGTCCCCCACTGTTGCTTATCCAGCAAATCCTCCAACTCACTCTCTTTCAAGAATTGCGGCAGAGGTTTTTCCTTTTTCGGCCCTTGGACTTGATAAACAGGATCACTTTCCACATAATGCCTCGACAAGGCAAAACGATAAAAAGTCTTCAAAGCACTCAACCTTCTACAGACTGAAGTAGCCTTATTTCCCTCGTCAATCATCTGAGCCATCCAGTTACGGACGAGATCAGCATCAACGGTTTCCCAAGAGAAGGAATCAGACAAGTCCCTAGCAAACTTCTCGAAGTGTTTCAAATCATCCCGATAGCTTTCTACTGTCCTTTGCGACCTATTCAGTTCGCACTCTAAGTATTCTAAGAACTTGTCAATATTCAGCATAACGTTGCTCATTCTGTTATTCGGCAACGAAGTTACGAAAATTAATTCAAACTACCAAATTTTTTGAGGATTTTTTACTATTATTCCTCGTTTGCGCGCAACTGCTGTACGTAAATGGCGTGTTCCATCTTGAGACGCTTCAAAACAGATGGCTTGTCGTACTGCTGACGAGCACGCAATTCCTTAACAACACCTGTCTTTTCAAACTTTCTCTTAAACTTCTTGAGAGCTCTCTCGATGTTCTCACCGTCCTTAACTGGTACAATAATCATTTTTTTGCTTTTAATTTATAATGTTAAACTTATATTATTTCTTGCGTAATGGGCATGATGCCACAATTTGCGGGTGCAAAATTACATCTTATTTTTCAGATAACCAAGAATTTAGACGTTTTTTTTGTTTTAACGCCTTCATTTTATGGCTTTTGTGGCATTTTCTAGCCATTTTTTCTCCTCTTCATCAAGATAAGGAGCCAATTCTGCATACACCTTAGCATGATATTCATTGAGCCAAGCCAGCTCTTCCGGCATGAGCATTGTCAAATCAATTGGTGCTGTATCTATCGGACAAAGGGTTAGAGGTTCTATCTGTAAGAACTTACCGAATTCCGTTTTCATATAATCGGAAAGCAAGACTGTGTTTTCGATACGTACTCCAAACTTTCCAGCCAGATAGAGTCCTGGTTCATCCGTCAAAGTCATGCCGGCACGTAATGGAGTCGGCATATACTCCATTCGGATTTGGTGAGGTCCTTCATGCACGCTCAGATAGGATCCAACACCGTGACCTGTACCATGCAGGAAATTGAATCCTTCTCTCCACATGCACTCTCGTCCCAAAGCATCGAGTTGAGTACCGGAAGCGCCATCAGGGAATTTTGCCAATTCCAACTGTATATGAGCCTTCAGTACCAACGTATAGATGTGTTTCATTTCCTCGGTAATCGGCCCCAGAGCAATGGTACGGGTAATATCAGTAGTGCCATCCTGATATTGTGCACCTGAATCAAGGAGCAGCAATCCCTCCGGCTTCAAAGGAATATCAGTTTCCGGCGTTGCCTCATAATGAACGATAGCTCCATGAGCCTGATATCCAGCAATTGTGTCAAATGAGATATCACGGAACAATTTCTGTTCTGCACGCAAAGCAGTCAACTTCTTATCGATTGAGATTTCGGTTTCCCCTCCAGCCTCAACAGCCGGAAGCAGCCATTTGAGGAATTTCACCATCGCCACACCGTCTTTCAACATCGCACTACGATATCCGGCTATCTCGGCCTCATTCTTCACAGCCTTCATTGCCGGTATTGGGGAAGAAGCTTGAACTATCTCCGGACATCTTACTGCTTTCCAAAGATAATAACTGGTTTCGTTACCATCCAGGAGAATATTATATTCAGAATAAGCCTTCAGCCCTTCTTCCACCTTATTATATTTATATATAGAGACACCGTTGGATTCCAGATATGCACGTATCTCGGAGCTGACTTTAGCTTCATCAACAAAAAGTGACACCTTGTCCGAAGCTATCAGGAGATAGCTGACAAACACAGGGACGCAATGCACATCAGTACCACGCAGATTCAGAGTCCAGGCGATATCATCCAGGGCAGAAACCAACATGCCATCAGCATGCTGAGCTCTTAAAGCCAGTCTGATACGCTTAATCTTAGAAGAAACATCCTCACCAGCAAATTCCATTGGCTGAATTTCTACTGGTTTCAAAGGAATGGAAGGACGATCTTTCCAAATTTCCTCCAACGGATCAAAATTGGTACGAACCGTGATGCCGCCTGCTTTACGCAAATCAGCAATCAATCCTGAAGTTGAGGTATAGGAATTAACCCATCCGTCCAGACCCACTTCTGGAGAGTCTACATCCTGCAGCTCCTTCCCCAGCCATTCTGCAATCGAAAGAGTTCCCGGAATTTTCAATTTCATCAACTGAAACTCAGTACCTTTCAACTGTTCCTCAGCAGCAAGAAAATAGCGGGAGTCTGTCCACAACGCAGCAGAATGCATGGTCACGACTGCTGTTCCTGCAGAACCATCAAAGCCTGATATCCAAGCCCTACCCATCCAATGGTCAGCAACATACTCACTTTGATGAGCATCAGTACTAGGAAAAATGAACGCAGCAAGATGCTCACGCTTCATAACCTCCCTTAAACTTTCCAATCTTTGATTAATCATATTCATCGGCACACATTATTATAATTATACATTTCGTTTATTACTACCATTCCTCTCTGGAAAGAGAAGAAAATATAGTATTTTGCTAATTAGAGATTACAAAGATACGAATTTTAAGAATTAATCACAAATTTAAGCGGAAATAAATGCACGTTTTACATTACTTTTTAGTAATTTTGCCGTCGGAAAGCCAAAAGAGCGAGATTTACGGTCTTTTTATCTGATGACAATCCAGCAAAACAAAAGTTGCAACACATTGCAACTCAGTAAGCAAGAAATTTATAAACATCTTAAATAAAATATTGTAGTTATGGAATTTTTAACAAATGACAAGCTCGTTATCGTCGGTGCAGGCGGTATGATTGGTTCAAACATGGTTCAGAGCGCTTTGATGCTCGGTCTTACTCCTAATATTTGTCTCTACGACATCTTCGAGCCAGGTGTTCACGGTGTTTTCGATGAGATTCAGCAGTGCGCATTCCCTGGTGTTAACGTTACTTATACAGTAAATCCAGAGGAAGCTTTCACTGGTGCTAAGTACATTATCTCTTCTGGTGGTGCTCCTCGTAAGGAGGGTATGACTCGTGAGGACCTTCTCAAGGGTAACTGCAAGATCGCTGCTGAGTTCGGTGACAATATCAAGAAGTACTGCCCAGAGGTTGAGCACGTAGTTGTTATCTTCAACCCAGCTGACGTTACAGCTTTGACAGCTCTTATCCACTCTGGTTTGAAGCCAAATCAGTTGACATCACTCGCAGCTCTCGATTCTACTCGTTTGCAGCAGGCTTTGGCCCTCGAGTTCGGTGTACAGCAGGATAAGGTTACTGGCGCTCACACTTACGGTGGTCACGGCGAGCAGATGGCTGTATTCGCTTCTCAGGTTAAGGTTGACGGCAAGCCATTGGCAGAGATGGGTCTTTCTGACGAGCGTTGGGAAGAGATCAAGCACCACACAGTACAGGGTGGTTCTAACATCATCAAGCTCCGTGGTCGTTCTTCATTCCAGAGCCCAGCTTACAACGCAGTTAAGATGATCGAGGCTGCTATGGGTGGTGAGAAGTTCACATTGCCAGCAGGTTGCTATGTAAACCACGACAAGCTCGGTTTCAAGAACGTAATGATGGCTATGCCTACTACTATCGACAAGACTGGTGTTCACTTCACAGAGCCTACAGGTACTGAGGAAGAGCTCGCTAGCCTCCAGAAGTCTTACGAGCACCTTTGCAAGATGCGCGATGAGATCGTAGAGCTCGGCATCGTTCCTCCAGTAGCTGAGTGGAAAGAGATGAACCCTAACTTGTAATTCTCCGCTTCGGATTTTTAGAAGTTAACTCGATAAGGGCTGAATCGTGAAAATGCTTCATGATTCAGCCTTTTTTGATTTCCATTTTTCCTGCCTTCAGCCACTTTATCCACAAATACGCCATAAAGTTACACTTTTCTGTAAATCGGGTTATACGACTTTGGCATTATTTTTGTAATTTTGCACACAGAAATTACAAATAAGAAAGGATAATAGAAAAGTATGGAACAGATAAAGAACAAATCATTCGGAGGCGAGCGCCCTCTCTTCGGTGCTCACGATGTACGCCTGGAGGACATCACGATTACAGATGGCGAGTCGGGCATCAAGTGCTGCAAGAACATAGAATGCCACCATTCCAAGTTTTATGGCAAATACCCTTGGTGGCATGTGGATGGTTCCCTCATCACAGACTGCTACTTCGCCCCAGAAAGCCGTTCGGCCATCTGGTATAGTGATAACATGGTAATGAAAGACTGCACCATCGATGGTCCTAAGTTCTTCCGCGAAATGAAGAACCTGGATTTGGAGAACGTAAACATCACAGATGCTGATGAGACTTTCTGGAAGGTAGATGGCTTGAAACTGAAGAACGTAAAACTCCACGATGGAACTTATCCATTCATGTTCTCCAGGAATATCTATGTAGACGGACTTGAGAGCGACTCTAAATATGTATTCCAATACTGCAGAAATGTGGAGATTCACAATGCCAAGATTACAACCAAGGATAGTTTCTGGGAATGCGAGAATGTAACCGTCTATGATTCGGAACTGAATGGTGAGTATCTGGCCTGGCACAGCAAGAACATCAAGTTCGTACGTTGCCACATCAGCGGCGAGCAGCCTCTCTGCTACATGGACCATGTAACTCTGGAGGATTGTACCTTTGATAAGGATTGCGACCGTGCCTTCGAGGATTGCACCAACATCGATGCACAGATTAAGGGAAGTATCACCAATATCAAGAACCCTATCTCCGGAAGAATCGAGGCAGACGAAGTGGAAAGCGTAACTTATACTGAGTTTGCCAAAGCGCCAAAGGGTGCATGTAAAATCACAGATAAATCGAAATAGTTTAAGAGGTAATTACAGAAATGACAACAATCAAGTAAATTACTTATTGTTCCCATAACTAATTATTCTTACACTTAACTGAAATCTCCGTTCATCGACGCTGAACGGCGGTTCAACGTCGATGAACGAAGATTTCTATTAGGAGAAAAAGAGAATTATCCTATATAAATAAGAGATTTATCCTATATAAATAGAAGAAATAACATAGATAGAAAACAAATATGAAATACAATTTTGATGAAATCATCGAACGTCGTGGAACCAACTCATACAAATGGGATTTGGTGAAGGAAGACGGCGTTATTCCGATGTGGGTAGCCGATATGGATTTCCAGACAGCTCCCTGCATCATTGAAGCTCTTCAGAAGCGCGTAGCTCACGGAATCTTCGGCTATACCCTCGTACCAGATTCTTATTACGAGGCTATCATCAGCTGGTTCTCCCGCCGCCACCAGTGGAAGATAGAGAAAGACTGGATTCTCTATACTTCAGGCGTTGTACCAGCCATTTCCTGCTGTCTGAAAGCCATCTGCATGCCTGGCGAAAAGGTGCTGGTACAGACTCCTGTATACAACTGTTTCTTCTCCTGCATTACAAACAGCGGCTGCGAAGTAGTAGAAAACGAACTGAAACGTGTGGGCAACTGCACTTATGAGATTGATTTCGAAGACTTCGAGCGCAAGTGTGCCGACGAGAAGACCACAGCCTTCATCCTCTGCAATCCTCACAATCCTGCCGGAAGAGTCTGGAAGAAAGAGGAACTGGAGCGAATGAACGACATCTGTCTCAAGCACGGTGTAAAGGTCATCGCAGATGAAATCCATTGCGAGCTCATCATGCCAGGCTATCAGTATACTCCATTTGCCAGCATCAGCGAGGCTTGCCGTGACAACTGCGTAGTATTGAATTCTCCATCAAAGTCATTCAATATTGCAGGCCTTCAGATAGCCAACATTATCTGTCCGGATGCAACATTGCGCCGCCGCATCAACCGTGCCATCAACATCAACGAGGTTTGTGACGTAAACCCATTCGGTGTCATCGCTCTCCAGGCAGCTTACAATGAGGGAGAAGAATGGTTGGATGAATTGAACCAATATCTCTACGAGAACTATCAGGCAGTAAAGGAATTCTTCAATACCGAATTGCCACAAGTTCGCGTTACCCGCTTGGAAGGCACCTACCTGGTATGGCTCGATATCCTGCCATTCGAACTGTCAAGCGACGAGGCTTATGAGAAGCTGATGAATGATGGCAAGGTATTCGTCAACAGTGGTACGATGTATGGCAGAAAGGCTGGCCAGGGCTACCTGCGCCTCAACATCGCCTGTCCTCGCAAGACCCTGATGCAGGGATTGATTCGCATCGCACGCGTTCTCAGCCAGTATATGGATGAAGAAGATTTAAGCGGATGCCCTGCATAAAAGAGCGAAGAAAGAGAAAAGATTTCTAAATAAAATGTTTAAAACAAGATAAGATGGAAAATGAAGTTTTGAAAGCCATTAAGGAGAGAAGAAGTATTCGTCGCTTCAAGGCAGATCAGATTACCGACGAAGAGTTGAAGACGGTATTGGAAGCCGGCACATGGGCAGCAACAGGTCATGGAACCCAGGAGCCTTTCATCATTGCCGTTCAGAATCCTGAGATTTGCGCCCAGCTTCGCAAGATGAACGCAGACATCATGGGTGTAGAGAGCGATCCTTACTACGGAGCGCCAACCATCGTCATCGTCCTGGCTCCAGAAAGTAATGTGAACGGAGTAAAAGACGGCAGCCTCATCTTGGGCAATATGATGCTTGCTGCCCACTCTATCGGCCTTGCATCTTGCTGGATCAACCGTGAAGACGGTATGTTCGCTTCAGAAGAAGGCAAGAAGTTGATGAAGGACTGGAATCTTCCAGAGGGGCTGATGGGCGTCGGAGCCCTGGCATTGGGTTATGCTTCTGCACATCCTCACACCGTGAAGCCTCGCAAGGAGGATTACTACCGCATTATTAAATAAGACAAGCAAAAGACAAGACAAGCATGGAATGAAACAAATGGAATTCTATGCAGCACAACAAAAAAGGTCTCATGATTTTCAAAACCATGAGACCTTTTATTTATATATAAGATACTATATATTATATAATGTAATCCTTTTATATATTATAATTCAACCTTTGCCAGAACCTTACCGGTGGCACCAGAAAGACTCGCCACGAAGGCTCCAGCCTTATCGCCTGCCTGCTTCAGGAAAGCCTCATCATTCATCAGAGAACTCATCAAACCTGAGAAATCCTCATAGGTATTGATTTCAAAACCTCCACCCGATTTCAGCAAGCCCTGAGCCTCCTGGAACTTTTTGTTGTTTGGGCCGAAGATTACCGGCATATTCCATACGGCAGCCTCCAGGGTATTATGAATACCCACACCAAAACCGCCGCCGATATAAGCCACATCGCCATAGTTATACATGCTGCTCAGCAATCCGAAGCAATCGATAATCAGCACATCAGCCTTGGCTGCCTCCTCAGGAGTAGTCTGCGTATAGCGCACCACCTTCTTATCCTTCAGCAAGGAGAGAATCAGTTTCAGATGCTCCTCGGCAATCACATGAGGTGCAATCAGCAGTCGCCAATCCTTATGCTCATTGAAGAAACGGATAAAGATTTCCTCATCTGGAGGCCAAGAACTACCTGCCACGAAAACCTTATAGTCTGGATGAGATGTTTTCTCAGAAGACGCAGCAGAATCAGAACCAGCCACCCCACTTCTGAAAGCTTCGCAGATAGGCAAGTGCTTTGCCGCCTGCTTTATCTGGAGCACACGGTCGAAACGGGTATCTCCTACCACATCCACATCAGTGATCCCGATGCTTTCAAGCAATCGCTTGCTTTCCTCATTCTGAACAAAGAAACGGGTAAAGCACTTCAACACACCAGCATAACTCCTGCCATACCACTTGAAGAACACCTGATCCTCACGGAAAATACTGCTCACACTATAGGTAGGAATATTGCGATGCTTCAGGATATGAAGGAAATTAGACCAGAACTCATACTTGATGAAGAAAGCCATCACAGGACGTACAAGGCGGAGGAAACGAATGGCATTCAGACGGGTATCTACTGGCATATAACAGATGATGTCTGCACCCTCATAGTTCTTGCGCACCTCATAACCTGAAGGAGAATAGAAGGTAAGCAAAATCTTATACTGCGGATATTCCTTGCGGATGCGTTCCATCAAAGGACGTCCCTGTTCAAACTCGCCGAGCGAAGCCGCATGAAACCAAATGTACTTAGCTGTAGGATCCACCTTCTGCTTCAATATCTTGAAAGCCTCACGTTCGCCACGCCACATCTTGCGCACCTTTTCATTAAACAAGCTAGCTATGGCTATGCCCCAAAGGACGAAATAGATTACGATATTATAGATCATGATATTTCTTTATATTGGTTACTATCTATAAATACGTGAACTCTCTGAGGAAAATGCCGCCACATGTGCAAAACATATTTCCCCAGAGAGATATTTATATCTGTGAATTAACCCAAAACTTCGATAGCCTTGCGAAGACGACGCAATGTCTCCTCCTTACCGAGGAAGGCAGAGATGTCGAACATTCCAGGGCCCTTACCCTCACCCACAAGAGTCAGGCGGAAGGCGTTCATCACATCACCGAGCTTATAGCCCTTGTCCTCTACCCATTTCATCACGATAGGCTCCTGACCCTCGATTGAGAAGTCCTCAATACCCTCGAGTACCTCAGCGAGTTCGGTCATCTGCTGTGCAGAATACTCCTTCCAGCGCTTCTTGGCTGTCTTTGCATCATACTCTGTAGGAGGAATGAAGAAGAATGAGCACAATGGCCACAACTCATAGACAAAGTTCACACGGTCCTTCATCATGTGTACCACCTGCTTTACGCGGTCCAAAGTCTCCTCTACACCATTGTTTGCCACAATAGGTGCAAAGAGATTGGCAATCTCATCATCACTCTTCATGAGGATATACTCATGGTTGAACCAGATGCCCTTCTTGAAGTCAAACTTGGCACCAGCCTTAGAGCAACGGGAGATATCGAATGCCTTCACCAACTCATCGAGAGAGAAGATTTCCTGCTCTGTACCAGGATTCCAGCCTAGGAGCGCCAGGAAGTTGACTACAGCCTCTGGGAAGTAGCCACTCTCACGATAACCAGAAGAAACCTCACCCGTCTTAGGGTCATGCCACTCCAATGGGAATACAGGGAAACCAAGGCGATCACCATCACGCTTAGAGAGCTTACCCTTACCCTCTGGCTTGAGGAGCAAAGGCAGGTGGGCGAAGCGAGGCATAGTATCCTCCCAACCGAAAGCCTGATAAAGGAGAACGTGCAATGGAGCACTAGGCAACCACTCCTCACCACGAATCACGTGAGAGATTTCCATCAGGTGGTCGTCCACGATATTTGCCAGGTGATAAGTAGGCAATTCATCAGCACTCTTATAAAGCACCTTGTCATCCAGGATATCGCTCATCACCTTCACATCGCCACGAATCATGTCGTTGACGTGGATTTCCTGTCCTGGTTCAATCTTGAAGCGTACAGTATATTGCTTACCATCTGCGATGAGCTGATCTACCTCCTCCTTAGAAAGAGTCAAAGAGTTGCGCATCTGCATACGGGTATGAGCATCATACTGGAAGTTCTGGATTTCGGCACGCTTAGCTTCCAACTCCTCAGGAGTATCAAAAGCGATGTAAGCCTTACCGTTGTCCAGGAGCTGCTGCACATACTTCTTATAGATGTCGCGACGCTCACTCTGGCGATAAGGACCATGCTCACCACCGAAACTTACACCCTCGTCAAACTGGATGCCGAGCCACTTGAAAGATTCCAGGATGTATTCCTCGGCTCCAGGCACGAAACGATGAGAGTCTGTATCCTCAATTCTGAACACAAGCTCGCCACCATGCTGGCGAGCAAACAAATAATTATAGAGGGCGGTGCGAACACCACCAATGTGCAATGCACCTGTAGGACTTGGGGCGAAACGCACCCTTACTTTTCTATCTGTCATGTCTTATTTTATAGCTTATTTCAAATTTTTCTGCAAATTTACATCTTTTTTTGCGATTATAATAGTTTTTTTTCGTATTTTCGCACTGTAAATAGAATAATTAGACGAAAATGAGCATATTCAACAACCCAGAACACAATTATTGGCGTAATTTTGCCACAAAAGCAGTTCTTATCTGTGTAACCGTTGCCATCATTGTTTGGTTCTTGCCACACAATGAAGGACGACAGTATCGGTATGATGTAGGAAAGCCTTGGATGTACGGTTCCGTCATCGCAAAATTTGATTTTCCTATTTACAAGACAGATGAATCTATCAAGCATGAGCAAGACTCTTTGCTGAAACAGTTCCTGCCTTATTATACCGTCAATCCTAATACGGAAGGTGTACAGGTGCACCGGTTCCGACACGACTTCAGCCAGGGCATTCCCGGACTGCCTAAAGAGTATGTTGAGCTCATAGCCCAGCAGCTGCAAAAAATCTATCAAACCGGAATCATCAATACCCCGGAATATAACCGTATCTATAAAGACTCCACGAGCATGATTCGCATCATCAGCGGAAAGAATGTCCGTAGCGTCCCTATCGGCAGTTTCTATTCTACCATTGCTGCTTACGAGCGAATATTCTTCGACGAAAGGATAGCCGCCCAGCGCCAGATTCTGTCACGCTGCAACCTTAATAATTATATCGAGGCAAACCTCATTTACGACAAAGAACGAAGTGAAACCGAGAAGAATGATATGCTCAGCAGTATTCCGCTCGCCAGTGGCATGGTGATGAGCGGTCAGAAAATCATAGACCGTGGTGAAGTGATTACCGACAACACCTACCGTGTGCTTTGTTCTTTTGACAAAGAGATGAAGCGCCGCAGTTCTACAGCAGACGAAATCACGACAACCATCATCGGTCAGATTCTTTTCGTCTTCATCCTGGTCATCATGTTCACCAGCTACCTCAGCCTGTTCCGAAAAGACTATTTCGACAAGCCCCGCAGTATCACCATGCTCTATGCGATGATAACGCTGTTCCCTATTTTTGTTTCACTCATCATGAGTCATAACTTCTTCAGCGTTTATATCATCCCATTTGCCATGACACCGATATTCGTGCGCGTCTTCATGGATTCGCGTACGGCATTCATCACCCATGTCACGATGATACTTATCTGTGCGGCAGCCGTAAAATACCAGTACGAGTTTATCATCGTACAGTTGGCTTCCGGTCTGGTTGCCATCTATACGTTACGCGAACTGTCCAAGCGTTCCCAGATATTCATCACAGCCTTGCTGGTTGCCCTTGCCAGTGGCGTGGTATACTTTGCACTTCAGCTGATGCAGGATAATCAGGTGTTCAATATCGATCGCAATATGTACACCTATTTTACCATCAACGGTATTTTCCTCCTGTTGTCTTACCCGCTGATGTATATCATCGAAAAGATGTTCGGATTCACCTCCAACGTGACGCTCTTCGAGTTGTCAAACACCAACAAGGGACTGCTCCGCAATCTGAGTGAGATAGCACCGGGTACCTTCCAGCATTCCATCACCGTAGGTAACCTGGCTGCAGAAATCGCCAACCGCATCGAGGCAAACAGCCTGCTGGTACGTACAGGAGCCCTCTATCACGATATCGGAAAAATGACCAACCCGGTTTTCTTTACCGAAAATCAGGCTGGCGTAAATCCACACGACCAGCTGAGTGACCTGGAAAGTGCACAAATCATCATCAATCACGTATACGAAGGCTTGAAGATGGCAGAGAAGGTTGGCTTACCTGGCATCATCAAAGACTTCATTACTACGCATCATGGCATGGGAATCACCAAATTCTTCTATGTCAACTATTGCAATGCCCATCCTACAGAGGTGGTTGATAAATCCCTGTTCCAGTATCCGGGTCCTAACCCTTTCACCCGTGAACAGGCGATATTGATGATGGCAGATACTGTAGAAGCTGCCTCCCGTTCAATGAATGAATATACCGAGGAAAGCATCAGCAACCTGGTGAACAAGTTGATTGATGGTCAGGTAGCTGATGGTTTCTTCAAGGAATGTCCGATTACATTCCGTGATATAGCCCTTGCCAAACAGGTTCTTATCGAACGTTTGAAGGCAATTTACCACACTCGCATCTCCTATCCTCATTTAAATGGAGATGCCAAGAGTGCAACAACAGCCAAGGCATAGAAAACGCCATGTAAGGCTATCCCCCAAAAGGCAACTATGAGCCCATTATTTTGCACACAAATTAACTTCTGTGCAAATTAATGGGCTTTTTGCGTTAATATACTTTAAATAAATACACTAAACGGCAGCAAAATAGAACATTCTTGTTACCTTTGCGGACGTTTTTATTTAAAATAATTAAAATGAAGAAACTAAAATTAGTTAGTCTTGCCATTGCGATGGCTTCAGCAACCCCTTCTTTTGCAGGTGGTTTGCTCACTAACACCAATCAACATGTAGCATTCAACAGAATGATGAGCCGTGAGGCTTCTATTGGTATCGACGGTGTTTATTACAATCCAGCAGGAGTTGTATTCATGGGTGAAGGAAAGCATCTTGCCATCAACTGGCAGTTGGCTTACCAGACACGTAGCATTGAGAATGATTATGCATTGTTCACCAATAATGTGAACAATCCTACTACTCCACGAGAATTCAAGGGCAAGGCTTTTGCACCTGTTATCCCTTCTTTCCAGTATGCTTATAATAAAGGTAGATGGTCTCTCCAGGCTGGCTTCGCCCTCACCGGTGGTGGCGGTAAGTGTACTTTTGATAATGGATTGGGCTCTTTCGAGAAGATTGTTGCTGAGACTGCTATTGCAGCTTGTCAGCTGGCTGGTGCCGTAGACCAGGTTGCTTCACAATATGGTGTACCTGCAGTTTTCTCTAGCGATAAGTATTTTGGAAAGGAAGGCAAGTATAGCTACAATAGTTATATGCACGGTCGTCAGTACTACTATGGCCTCTCTTTAGGTGCAGCCTATAAGATAAACGAACACCTCAGTGCATACGCTGGTGTACGTGGCGTCTATGCTTCAACAAACTACTATGGATATGTAGAAGATATCAAGGTAGGCAATATGCCTCTCTATATGGTACTCGACCCTACCAAGGAAAAGGCTGCCAACATTGAGTTGAGCTGTGACCAGAGCGGTTTGGGATTCACTCCTATGCTCGGTATCGACTTCAAGACTGGCAAATGGAACTTTGCTGCCAAATATGAATTCAAGACCCGCATTCGTTTGAAGAATAAGTCAGTAAACCAGGCACCAAGTATTGGTAACCTTCCAGACAACCTCCGCAATGCCTATATCGCTGGTGGTGTGCCAGAACAGGCTGCAAATGCCATTCTGTCTAATCCTGTTATTCAGGGAGCAATGGGACAGCTGAAGACTCAGTTTGATTCCAAGCTTGAGGGAGCTATCGGCGAATACGAAGATGGCAAGAAGATTGCTGGTGATATTCCTGCTTATCTGGCTCTCGGTGTAGGCTATAGTCCAGTAAATACAGTAAGAGTAAACGTTGGTTTCCACTGGTTCGATGACAAGCACGCTACATCTTACAACAACCGACAGGAGAAGTTAAAGCGTGGTACATTGGAGTACAACGCAGGTGTCGAGGTAGACGTAAACAAGAAGATTACCTTGAGTACTGGCTGGCAGAATACCAACTATGGTTTGCCTGATGAGAACCTTGACACACCAACTTCAAAAAGATACATGGACGACAAATCGTTCGTTGTCAGCTCCAACTCTGCTGCCATCGGTGGTGTCTACCACATCAATAAGAAGATGGATTTGAACGTGGCTTATTTCCATACCTTCTATCAGCACAAGAAGACTTCAGAGAATGTTCAGCTCACTGCCCAGAAGAGCTTCAACTACAACTCTGACTATACACGTAACAACAATGTGTTTGCTGTTGGTCTCGACATCAATTTCTAAAAAGAATTCACTTTCTTTTCATAAGGAAACACATAACTACAATTATAAAGGCTATCCCGCAGCAGGCAGGATAGCCTTTTCAATTATAGCGGATCTACATCATAGTAGATTTGCAAAGCTCCATATCTCGGATCTTTCAGCATCATGTTCTGGGCATACTTCAAGTATTCCCTTACCTTCATCTGGTCGATTCCATTCTCCAACTTGATGACTAACTTGCGGATATTCATGGTCTTTACCCTTGATACGGCTGGCTTATCCGGACCTAGCACACGCTCACCAAACCATCCTCTTAAGGTTTTGCCCAGTTCAAAACTAGCCTGCTGACATATCTTTTCATGCTTATGTTTCAGGAACACGTTGATAAGATGGAAGAAAGGCGGATAATGAAACATCTTTCTCTCTTCCAGGATTCCCTTGAACAATCCCTCGTAATCATTATGCACCACCTGTCCGATAACCGGCAAAGTAGGATTCTTGGTTTGCAGGATTACCAGTCCCCGCTTCCCCTTTCTTCCTGCTCTTCCACTCACCTGTGCCATCATCATAAAAGCATGCTCATAAGCACGGAAATCAGGATAGCTGAGCATCGAATCAGCATTCAGGATACCCACCACACTCACTTTATCAAAATCCAACCCCTTTGAAATCATCTGAGTACCAATCAGAAGATTGGTCTTGCCTGATGAAAACTCAGCAATAAGTCGCTCATAGGCATTTCGGGTACGGGTTGTATCTAAGTCCATTCGGGCGATACGGGCTTCTGGAAAGATCTCGGAAATCTGGTCTTCGATGCGTTCCGTTCCTATTCCCCTGCCCATCAACTCGGTACTGCCACAGTTCGGACATTCCGTTGGTACAGGATAGGTATAGCCGCAATAATGACAGGTCAGGAGATTGATACTCTTATGCAACGTAAGCGATACATCACAGTTCTTGCATTTAGGCACCCAGCCACACACCTTGCATTCTATCATCGGGGCAAATCCTCTTCGGTTTTGGAAGAGGATGGCTTGCTCTCCATTCTTCAATGCCTGTCTTACTGCCGCCAGAAGTTGAGGAGAATAAGCTCCTGTCATCATCTTGCGATGGCGCAGATCTTTCACATCCACTACCTGTATCTCTGGCAGTTGGATGTCCTTATATCTTGTTTTCAGTTCTACCAGTCCGTATTTCCCCTGCTGCGCATTATAATAACTCTCCATGGAAGGGGTAGCTGTTCCCAGCAGAACCTTGGCGTCAGCATACATATTAGCCAGCATGATGGCTGCACTGCGGGCATGATAGCGTGGAGCCGGATCCTGCTGCTTGAAGGATGTCTCGTGCTCTTCATCTATGATGACAAGTCCCAGCCTTTGGAAAGGCAGGAAGACGGCACTTCTCGCTCCCAATATCACGTCATAAGGCTTGTCAGACAACTGCTTTTGCCAGATTTCCACACGTTCAGCATCACTGTATTTCGAGTGATAGATACCAAGACGGTCACCGAAGACCTTGTGCAGCCGCTCCATAATTTGTACGGTTAGGGCGATTTCCGGCAACAGATAAAGCACCTGTTGGTGCTCTTCGATGGCTTTTCTGATGAGATGGATGTAGATTTCCGTCTTTCCACTGGAAGTAACACCATGCAGAAGTACCACGTTTTTCTTCATCATCTGCATCAGTATCTGATTATAGGCATCCTGCTGCGCCATGGACAAGGGTTTGATCAAATCCAGATGCGCCTCACCCGAAGTATTCAATCTGCCCACTTCCAACTCGTAAGTAAAGAGAATGCCACGGTCGATAAGCGCCTTCACGACAGCCGCCGTACAGTGGGCTTCGTTCATCAGCTCTTCCTTCGTTACCTTCCTGATCCCTTCCCGTGGAGTATCTCCCTCCAGACTATCCCAATGAGAAAGGGTGAGGAAGGTGGTAAGAGCCTTCGACTGCTTCAACGCACGCTGCACCATACTGAGAGCCACATGGAGCGCCTGCTCATTCCGGAATCCACTTGCCAGCTCCACATAGAGTTCCATCTTGGGCTTGAATTTCTCGGTAGATTTCATTCCCGAAGGCATGGCAGCATTATATACATCTCCCAGTGAAGACATATAGTAACTGCTGATCCATTGCCAGAGCCGGTATTGCTGCGGCAGAAGAGAAGGACATTCATCCAGCACCGCATCTATCGGCTTGCAGTCGAAGTTGGGTTTCTCGGAATGAACATCCGCAACCATGGCAATATACTTCTTGCTTTTGCCTAATGGCACCAGCACTCGCATACCGGGCACGACCTTTTCTTCCATCCCTGCAGGGATAGAATAAGTAAAGGTTCCGTCGAGCGGAAGGGGTAATATCACATCTACGTATCTCATATCTTTATCTTCTGAAACGATGGGATGCTCCACTTAGGAGCATTCGTTTTGCAAAGTTAGCAAAAAAAAAGCAGATATCCATCATTGGATACCTGCTTTTAAATATTTTAATAGGTATAGACCTCTTCCTGTCTTTGGTTAGAACCAGTAACCCAAGGCAATCTGCCAGGAATTATTGTGGCTCTTGTCCTTACCGGCATTAGCAACTGCATCAAGTGCTTTAGAAAGACTAGCATCAGCAGACTTGCCGCAAGCGATGTTGTAGTTTGCTGAAACCTGAAGATGATTCAACAAGGTTACACCGGCACCTACGTTTACACTGAAGTTAGACTTCTTCAAAGAATAGCTGCTTGATTCATTCCACTTGAAGTTTTTGTTTCCAACGTTGATGCCCCACTGTGGACCAGCAAAGAGGAAAATATTAGCCAAACTGCTCAAGCCGAATCCGTAACGCACGTTCACAGGAATGTTGATAGACTGCTGCTTCACGTTAACCTTACCAAGTTCACCTTCAGTACCGGTATACTTGACATCAGCTTCTTTCTGGTCGTACAAAGCTGCAGCATCGAAACTCAATCCAACGATAGGTACAGTAACCTTCACCATTGGACCAACAAAGAAGCCTGTCTTGTTGGAAGCATCGAATACTTCCTCGCTAAAAGACATGCTTGTCACATTCAAACCACCCTTCAAACCAAACTTGATCTGGGCATTGGCATTTGCGGCAAACAGCATGGCTGCCACCAGGAATACAATTGATAAAACTTTTTTCATTTTCTCTTTTTTATTTATTCTGTTAATAAAAAACATTCTTATCCTCATTTTTAATGGCGTTCACGACGAACTGTTACACGCGCAGAACCATTGGAAGAAGAGAAACTATTCTTTGGTCGGCGAGTCTTGACAGAAGCTGACTTGGAAGCTCTCACAGAAGAACTGCCACCAGCTCTACGGTTCTTCACCTTAGCCTTTCCCTTCACAGCATTGGCTGCATTGGCAATGCTGTCGAGTGAATCCTTCTTAGCCTGATTGCCCCATACATTCTTTTCGAAAGCAGCCAATTCTGCTTCTATGCGCTTCTGTTCCTTTGTCATTGCAGAATCATTAGGACAGTATTGCGCCAAAGTCTTACCCAACATATTATTGGTCTTGTAAATCTTTCCCTTATATTGGGCACGTATAAAATAATCATCCACGCTCATCACCGCAGCATTGTTCAGATTGCTGGTCATCATCTGCTGCTTGGCAAGGAAAGGAGCCAGATCATCATATTTCACCCAGAAGAGAGGATACTTGGTACCACCATCTCCGAAGTCGTCATCACGTGTCATGATAGGACAAAGTGCCAGCACCTTGGTATGGAAAGTAGCCGAGCGCTGGTCATAATAGGTAGACTCCTTGATATAATAGGCTTTCACCTCACTGGAAGGAATGTCACTGTTATCCAACTTGATTCTACCGTTATTCTGCTTTTCATAATAGATATGGTAGTTGTCCAGGAAGGCCAATGGCTGCACACGGTCGGCAGCAGCAAAACTCTCATTTCCATCCATACGATACTGATAGACGTTAATTTTGCCTGTCATCATCAGTCTGAATATAGATGTAAAGAGATTCATCTGGTTACCAATTGGCTCTACCGGATAATACAATCCTGCATTGGCATCCTCATTGAGATCCAACTCACGGTAGATATCTCTTCTCCATACCACATCCTCATCCATTGGGGCTGCAGTAGGAAAGGAAATCTGCGCACGGGTAGTCATGTTGTTGGCATTAGACTGCTGAGCCTTCTGCTGTGCCTGCTGTCTGCGAGCCTGAGGCTGAGCTATAATACCCTGCGTCATTCCCAAGAGCATGATTATGAATAATATCTTTTTCATTACTTTATACTTTGAAAATTGAACTTACCTGACGATTACTTCCATCGCAGCCGGCAGGTTTCGGGTAATTCCGTCAGGACCTACAGCCTTGATATGAGAAATATAGAAGCGTCGGTTTCTTGACAGTTTTCTGAACTCTTCTCTCTGTCGGTCAGAGAAGTTGGAACCGGCTGAAGCCAGCGGGATAGCATTTCCCATATTGTCAAAGAAAACGGTCTCGAAGCCCAACACCTTGAATGGAATATCGAGAAGTCCGTCATCAATGGCAGCATGAATGGTTGTTGCACCCATCAGAGCACCTTTCGATAGGGCACCACCTTTGAATCTATCTGTTCCCATCGCAATATAGGCGGTTGGATCAGGAAGTTTTCTCACATGGAAGACGAATGGAGGCAGACTTCTCACCTGTCCCTTATCGCGGGCTGTCACATGGATGGTTACATCCTTACCCACCGCTGAAGGTGTAGCCACGAAATGACCATTGCCCTTAGCTACGAAAGAACCGCCTGTCATGGTTGCAGAAATGGCATTTACCGGAACACCAGGAACACTGATACTGATTGGATTGGCATAGCCTGCATAGAGCACATTCATCAGGTCGGCAGCAACGGTAGCTGTATTAGGAACAGGCAATACGGTATATTTCTGAACGAAATTGCGTCGCATCATCTCGCCGTTCTTGCCTTTCATCAGGATATAACCGCCAAACTGATGTTCACCTACACCAGCAGCCACAAAACTGTATCTGCCATTCTCGGCATTCAGCCTACTACCATTCACATAGATTTCCGGGCGCTGCGTGCTGTCTATCGCAGCCATCACCACATGCGAATTAAAGCGTTCACCGGCATAGAGTGTTGTTCTTTCTGGAATAACGAACGCATCGAGTTCATTCACATTCAGTTCTACAAGATCTATCTTTTTCTTCTCCTCATCCGATTTCTTCCCTGCATCATCGGCAAGACTTTTCTTGATTTTCTCGACAAAAGACTTGCCTTTGACGCCAAATTCTTCATCCGTAGGAGTATTCAGCGCCAACATAGCCATCAGGATGACATACATCAGGTTAATCATCTTCTGGCGAGGCGAAACCGGTCTTTTCTTGATTGCCATGGATATATTTTTGCTTGATTCTATTTATTTCTTCGTTCTTTACTCTTCACTTGTTACATGAGGAGCCGCCACACGCATATTGATGGTCATGGCATCAATCATACGGGTATAAATCTTGTTCAACTGTTCTATCTGCTTTGCCATCATCTTGGTCTGCTCATTGATCTGGTCAATGGTACCAATCTGCTGGCTGGCACTTTTCAGCTGCATCTCGTATACCCTGCTGATACCTGTCAAGGTACGGTTCAGATTCTCCATCTCCTCGCTGTCACGAGTCAGTCGGCTACTCTGTTCGTTCACCTTACTCAAGGTTTCTACCAGGCTCTTCAACTGTTCTACGTAGCTGTTCTGAACTTCCACCACCTCAGGATTAAGTGGAGTCAGTTCTGGCGCAGCAGCCATTACAGGAGAGACAGGAGAAGCAACCTGAGGTTGAATGGTTTCAGAACGATTCTTGGCAGTCATCATTTCTTCAGCCGACACCTTTCCTTCCAGATACTCCTCTGTAGCATGGGTAGGCAAGTCTCTACCTTCGGCAGTCTTGTCGAAAGGACGGTCGAAAGCAGAAAGGAAGAACACGAAAATCTCGGTTCCCATACCTAAGAAAAGCATGAAATTGGCACCAGGAAGATGGGTCAACTTAAAGAGGGTACCAGCGATTACGATAGAGGCACCCCAACTGTAAGCATAGTTAAGGAATGTCTGACCCGGCACACTATCCATCCACTTCTGCAAGCGGTATACGATATTGAATTTGCTATAATAGCTCATATTATTTATCTCCTATTCTTATTCTTCAATGGTTTCTGTTTTCCGCTTGCCGTAGTAGCAAGACTTCTCACGCAACGGAATCCGATGTATGAGCGAGGCTGATTCTGGTACTCGAAAGTGCGCCATGCCGAACGGATAAACGACTCAGGGTCTTTCCAGGAACCACCTCTTACACTCTTCTTCTTCAAACGGTAAGGATCTTCTATGGCAGCATTATACTGTAAAGTTGGGTTAAAATCGCTCATTGCGTCAACACCCGCCTCTGTATAAACGGTACTTGTCCACTCTGCCACATTACCAGCCATATCGTAAAGTCCATTAGAATTTGGCGAATAGATAGCCACCTTGCTGGTTATCAGGTTGCCGTCTTTGGTATAGTTGCCCCTGTCTGGTTTGAAATTGGCATAAAAACAGCCATCCCCATTCTTCACATCCGCATTGTCCCAAGGAAATTCATTCTGGTTCTTGCCTCTTGCAGCATATTCCCATTCTGCCTCGGTTGGCAGACGGTAACGCTGCACAAATCTTGCTTCAGGACCTAAGCCCTTCAACAGATAGTCTGTTCTCCAGGCGCAGAAGGCATTTGCCTGTTCCCAGGTAACACCGACTACCGGATAGTCATTATACGCAGGATTGCTGAAATAACTTCTCAGATAGGTTTCATTCTCTGCATTTCTGAAGTCGTTTACCCAACAGGTAGTGTCAGGATAAACATTCACGATATAGGTATTCAGGAAATCCCATGGTCCTGAAAGCGGACGGTTGATAGTCTCACGCACCACTCTACCCTCATCATCGTAATAAGCGGTATCTTTCGAAATCATCACCACCTCGTCCGGATTTATCTTCACATCGGTGTTGAAGGTACGTTCCTGTGGATTCAGGCGGAACTTACGCTGAGCCGCAGCTGTATAATCATAGATTTCGTATTTATAGTTGAGCTGGCGCCAGTCGATGAGTTTTTCTCCTGTAACCGGATTGGTTTCATACAAACTTTCAAAAGCTCTCTGCTCATCCTCATTAGGTTTCTTAGGAAGCGCTTTCTTCCAGTTTACATGAGGCGTAACCGGATCGCCATTCTTATCTTCAGTAATCATGTAAGTCTCGTCGCCTCCATAAGCAGGATCAGCCAGACGTGTACGAAGGATAGAATCACGCACATAAGCCACAAACTGCTTATATTCTGAATTGGTGATTTCGGTATCATCCATCCAGAATCCATCCACCGACACATCCTTGCGTGGTGTTTTCATTCCCCAGAGTGAGTCTTGGGTCTCCATTCCCATTTTCAGGAAGCCACGGTTTATCTTTACCATACCATAAGGGGCTGGCTCTACAAAGCTTCTACCGCTCACGCCAACCACCTCGCCACCTCTGCCTGCAACAGAAGCTTGCTTGGCACCGAAGCAGCCGCTCAAGGTGAGCAATATAGCGAATGCACTAAGGAGCAATATACTTTTCTTCATTGTTTTATGATTCTACTATGTTCTTATTTCTATTTACATTATAATATTCTGACGCTCTGATGACGGTTTCTGCCTTTCTTGGTCAGGTTGATATCGGTCTGATACCCTACAAAGAGTTCATGACTGCCATTTCCTGCACTGAGTTTGGAGGTGTATGCCTCGTAACTGTAACCAAGCACTACCCCATGAAAACTACCGCCTACCAGCACGGTTACCGATCTGTCCGGACTGTAGGTCACACCACCATACAACATCCGTTTCTCATATTGGTAAACTAACCTTCCTGTCAGGTCGCCTCGCCATGTGGTACCATCTGTTGTAACAAGAACAGACGGCTTTATTGTTAAGAACGGATTTCTCAGTCGAATATTGTATCCACCTGTCAAATAATATGTGGCATCTATTTTCAATTCGTTGGTCTCACCTAGATTTATCGTAGGCGATGTAAGATGCTGGGCAGAAAGTCCTACATACCAGGCCTTATGCTGATAATACAGACCCAGACTCAAATCCATTCCGCTTCCATTTACGTCTGAAGTAGAAAAGGCAGGGTCACCACTTTCTCCCAAATCCACCTTGCTTCCATCAAACTTCTCACTCAGCATGCCTCCTTGCACACCCACGCTCAGCGTTCCACCCAGGAGTTTATTCTGCAAAGCATACTGTAAAGCCAGTCGCTGATGAGTAAAAAGACCAATCTGGTCATTCTGTAGCGACAAGCCTACTCCATGCCGGTGATTGAGCAAGAAGAAAGGCATGTCAGCCGCCACCTGAAAGGTACGGGGGTTATGTTCGAATCCAGCCATATCAAGTGCGTAGGCCGCCGTAACATTGAGTTTCGACTGCTTACCCACAGCAGCAGGATTGAATGATGGTTCCAGGTCAAAATAATGACTGAAGGAAGGATCATACTGTGCCCTCATTTCGAGCACCCCCACTAGCAGAATCCATATAATGATAAATCTTTTCAACACAATAAGATAACGGAATTTCTTACACATTATTATATATAAGCAAGAAACAAAAGATGAAAAAGGCTACCCTCTTATCAGAGAGCAGCCCTATCATCGAGATTAGTACTCGTCATCATTCCAGAGGAATATTAGGGCTGAATACCAAGCACTTATAGTCTTCCTACTTTTATATTGAACATTTTATTAAGGAGTAAAAGTCGCTAAAAGGCTTTTCTAAACCTATCTTGCAACTCCTTGATTCGCTCTAAAAGTTTTTCGAAAGATAAAGTCTGACCATAGATAAAGTGGTTACACATCTCTGCATAATCACCCTCCCAATCCTTCATCAACTCTTGCCTAGGAACGAAATCAATCTCGCTCGGCATTAACTTAGAATAATCTACATACCCTACAGCATAGTATATGGAACGATGCTTAACAATATGCTCATACAAGTCCATATCCTGCAGGGCTTGTTTGCCAAATTCTGTATCCATCAAGCGTTCAAGATCATAAAGATGTCTAGACATTCGGACATAACGAGGAGACTGTTTCTGAAACTCCTCACATAGCAAGAATGCCTTCTCCAGAAATGTTCGTGTAGGCAAAACTGTCCTTATAGTAGCTGTAGCCGCCTCATCTTCTCCAGGGAAAGTCTGCTCAATATATGATGAAATCAAACGGTCTTCCGTAGGTTCATTCATAGACAAGCAACTAATCTCTATCTTAACTCTTGGCGGAATATACTCTATCGTATGACCAAGCATAGACTCATAATGAACGAGAATGACAGATGGATCCTTATCACTTGCAACGGGACTTGCCTTACCATCCTCATCAATTTCCTCTACTACATTTTCTATATGGTATCCTTCCACACCAAGTTTCTTTAGATTTTCATCCAACTCTGCTGAAACTGTATCAAGAAAATACCTACGTGCCTTCTTGCGAAGTTTTTCACGCTGATTCTTTGTCGTCTTCTCTATACCGAAGAATTCATGGCTTACAGATAAGTCTATATCCTCACTGAATCTTTCTATCAAATTCCATCCTTTACTGAGACTTGTACCTCCCTTAAAGATGAGTTGATCTGCACATGAACATTTGAAAAGAGCGTTGAGCACCACAGTTACCCACCAGTCCTTTTCAATTGCAACCTGATTAATACGAAACTTCTCTTCTGCACGTTGCAACATTGCTATTCGTTCATCTATTGTGTGATTTAACCAAAGTGTCATAATGCTCGTTTTTATCTATTATATCAGTTATCAGCTTTCTCATCCATACTGGCATGAGAGTAAGGTCTTGTACAAACAAGTCTTTATGTTCCTCTTCATTGACCAATTTTCTTATGGTAGAGAGTTCTTGATTACCTACATTCTTTTGTCCTAATGTTCTAAGAGCTTGTACAAGAAGCGCTGCCAACACTGTCTGAAAAGCAAAGTTCTTAGGAACACTTCTCTTCAACTCTATAGTCCGATTTCCAAGAGTCAAGACTCTTCCACTTCCCGATGTCAGATAAGTATATTTTGTAGGCACCTGTGTTGAGAGTCCAAGTTTGTTGAGCGCTGTAACTCCTGAAGGTTGTATTTGTACCTTATCTCGCTGGGCTATAGCCATCACCATTTCATCTATTGATGGATAGACTATCCCAAATCGGGTATTCTTAGGGCGAAGATAAACCCCATTAGCTAATCGAACTATATTTCCCTTTTTTTCTTCTACAGAAAGTGCACGACTTACCACCTTCTCATTATCATTGATGTCAGAGAAGTCTGAGATGAAGAGAATCTGCCCTTCACTTGTCTCGTATATACGGTTTGCTATTTCTGCCATATCGTTTTCTTTCTTTAATGGTGCAAAAATACAAAAAATCAGCGATATGTGTAACACCCCGCCGATTTAATTAACTTTTTTTATGTAGAAAACTTTGCAAATATTTTCCACAATCACTTATTTTTATTCACTCTTAGCTGTCTGTGGTACTCACGGCTCTTGCGTTGTAGTTCTTCCTTATGACTGGCATAATATCGACGTTGATACTCTTTTTTCGTGGCAGTTTTTCACTCTTTAAGAGACATACAGGCAAATTCTCCGAATGAATCTGGATACTGCTTGATTATTGCAGTAAAGACTGCGGACAAGACCTGCACGACAATGGAGTTTCCGGCTCGCCAATATAGAGAATAGTCAGAAGTCTTACGATGACGACCATTTATAAACATAAGTTTCGCTATTTGTTCTTTTGTGTAACCTTCTTTACCTCAAATCCGCAACCTATAGGGTTTAGTGGGATTTTGCTTGCAAAGCGACAAAATTCATTTTATTGTACATATTTCTTGCACAACAGAAATGTCGCAGACACAAAATCCCCTTACCCCATAAAGCGACTTGAGGTAATACGCTGGTTTAACCAGAAAAGCATGGTCTTTAACCAAAGTCTGTCTTGAACAGGTTGGCATAAGCATTGTTGTCTGAGTAAATATTCAATACATGCCTACGTGATGTCTTAATCCATTTCGCAGGAACAGAGATGAACTTGAACACAAAGGTCTTGATTCTGCTGGTGGCACGCAATCCAAATTCATGGGTTTTCAATCTCTGCATAATAGCTTTGTAGAAGTTTCTGATGAGAGCTGTCATAAGCAGGAATACAGTATTCTGTGCCATGAACGATTTTGGCAATCGATTCCAGCCAAAGCCATTGTTCATGTCATCGAAGATGCGTTCCTTGCCACCACGAAGATTGTAGAATTCCACAATGTCTCTTGCACTCGACTTGTAATCGTTAGTCAGTATACATCTGTAGGTATATTCGCCTTCCCAAATGTCAAGGTCTCCCTCTATTCGCCTTTGTCTCTGTATGACAAGACGATACGGTTTTCCTTTCCATTTCTCAACAAGGATGGAATTCAGCTCAAATTCAATACCGTTGATTTCAACAGTTTTCCATCCAGTCAAGGCAAACATGGAATCGTAGAAGGAAGAGCATCTGTTGGCACGAATATAAAAATGCCTGCAATGAGCCTCTACCATATCTACGATTTCCTCCGAGCATGAGCCGCAATCCATGCGGGCACGGGATATATATACTTCTGATGCCTCCAGTCGCTTGAAGATTCTTTCCAAAGTCTCTCTTTGGTTGAAGCGCACGTTTGTGTTGCCGTCTCTATTTTCAATACCGACAATCATGTCGTTAATGACTGCCACACCTGGACTATAGCCCAGGAACTTCTTGTAGATTGGTTTTGCATCATGCTTCTCTGTTTCAATGAACTGATGGTCAAAGTCAAAATCATACTCTTGACCGGATTTCAATTGACCAGTAGCAAGCAGGGCTTTGATCAATAAGCAGTTCATCTTGTCTGCAGTATTGAAATCATAGGATTTGCCAGAAGCAGACTTATAGGTGATGCTCTTAAAAGTCAGTTCTTCGATAGCACGTAATATGGTGTCTGCGCTGCAAGTGCGAAGAGTTGGATGAAGAGACAAATGTTTCATCAGGTGAGTTGTAACATCCTCAATGCATGAGCCACCACAAAGATATACGCACATCAGAGAGCGTAGAATCTCGCTATATTGATAACCAAACATAGTGCATCTCAATCCCAAGGTGGAATCTATGGTTTGAGCTAAAAGAGCATCAAATTGCTCCATAATAGAAAAAAATCCTCCAAAAGGAGTGAGTTTCTCTGATTTTATTTGTATCTTTACCATGTCATTCAGAGTTTTATTTGTTTTTAAAAGCAACACTAAGATAAGTGAAATTTCTGACATGACAAAATCCTGAGCAACTTATTGTTGCTCAGGTGCTTATAAAAAATATTAAATTATAGTGTTGCGGAAATAAGGAATATGAGAAGTAGAAATATCAATATGAGAAGAATCGTCATCCTCTTTGTCTCACTGTTTGTCCTTACGGTAAACGCTGTTGCTCAACCATTGATTCTTGGAGGCGACCATCCTGATCCGACTGTTGTCAGGGATGGTGATGACTACTATCTGACTTGCTCTTCGTTTGAATATCTGCCCGGGCTTACGGTTTACCATTCGCGTGACTTATATCACTGGGTGGCAATAGGCAGTGCGCTTAACAAGAATCTTGGGTCGGTATGGGCACCGGACATCTGCAAATTTGAAGGGCTTTACTATATTTACTTCTGTACCTCTGACGGGCATGACAACTTCCACAACTATGTGATAACTTCCAAGAGTCCGTATGGCAAGTGGTCGGAGCCAATAAACCTACATATAGGTGGATGGATTGACCCATGCCATGTGTATGATGAGGTGACTGGCAAGCGTTGGCTGTTCCTGAGTGGCGGGCACAGGATTCAACTCTCAAAAGACGGACTGAGCACTGTTGGAAAACCAGAGAAAGTCTATCACGGCTGGCAAATCCCGAAAGAGTGGATTGTTGAGGGCTTTGCGCTTGAAGGACCTAAGCTTAAGAAAATAGGTGACTATTATTACTGGCTCAATGCCGAGGGTGGTACGGCTGGTCCTGCCACTACTCACATGGTTGTAGTAGCGCGTTCAAAGAGCATCGATGGACCATGGGAGAATTGTCCTCATAACCCTCTCATACATACCTACAGCAGCAAGGAACAGTGGTGGTCGAAAGGTCATGCCTCGCTTATCGACACGCCCGACGGCAAGTTGTATGCCGTTTATCATGCATACAACAAAGACCGCCTCAACCAAGGCAGGCAGGTGCTGATGGAGCCTGTGGAAATTACAGAGGACGGATGGCTACGTAGCAGTAGTGGTACCGACCTGCTCCCACTCTTTCGTATCGGCAAGGAATGGAAAGGAACGCTGGGGCTCAACCCAGACAAATTCTCTGTCTCAGACAGTATCCTTACAATGATCGCATCGGGCGATAACCCTGCGAGTTCCTCGCCTTTACTCTTTACGGCTCCTGACCCTGACTTTGAGATAAGCGCACGCTTTGAGAATTGTGGTAATGTGGAGTCTGGGTTGCTTTTCTATTATAATGACCGATATTTTGCCGGTTTCGGTTGCAGGAAAGAAGACAAGGTTTGCTGGAGACGTGGCGAACGGCGCAGAAAAGGCAAGCATGGCATGGGCTGTACGATTTGGATTAAGCTACGGTTCGAAGACAACGTCCTAACGGGTTATTTGAGCAGGGATGGCAAGGTATGGGAATCCCAACAATGGGGACAGGAGATGTCAGGCTACCAACACAATCTTCTTGGAGGCTTTATGAGTCTTCTCCCTGGCATCTACTGCTATGGCGATGGCTCGACTATTGTCTCACATTTCAAATATATCAAGTTATAGACAAAAAGATTTTCACCCATTGTAGCTATTTCGTGCAGAAAAGTATAAACTTTGTAACGGAAATAAACCAAGAAACAAGAAAAAGACCTTTTTTGCAGCAATGGCACTGGCATTTGCCATTGGAGCTTATGCAGATCATCAAACTGTGTATCACTTTTACAAACCTTTGTATGGCGCGGCATACTACAGCGAGTACACACCTACAGACCGTCTCGACGAGGACATAAGGCTGATGAAACAGGCTGGACTGACGGTGGTGCGCGTCGGTGAATCTACCTGGTCACTCTTTAAGCCGCACGACGGGCAGTTTGAGTTTGCCTGGATGGACCGCATTCTCGACAAACTCAATGCCGCAGGCATCAAGGTTATCCTAGGAACGCCCACCTACTCCATCCCTTCGTGGTTGGCTCGGGAGCATCCTGAAGTGCTGTCACATACTGTAGACGACCGTCAGAGCTATTATGGGATACGCCAGAATATGGACATCTACAATGCTACATACCGTCAATATTGCGAGCGCTTGATACGTAAGATGATGGAGCATTTTGCAAAGCATCCTGCGATCATAGGGTATCAGGTAGACAATGAGGTGGAGGTACGTGGCATTGACAACCCCGACTATTTAGAGGGCTTCCGCAACTATATCCGCCAATCGTTTAACAACAATCTCGACTCTCTCAACCGCCGATGGGGGCTCAACTACTGGGGCATGAACATCAACTCGTGGGAGGTTTTCTATGACCGCAGGAGGATACCAATCCTTCTTACAAATTGTGGTGGGAGAGATGGAACCGCAAGGTGACTGCCGACTTCTTGAACTGACAGGCGGACATTGTGAACGAATACAAGCGTCCCGATCAGTTTGTCACTCATTGCTTCATGCCTAACTTCTGCAACATCGACCAGGTTGAGGCGTTCCGACAGATTGAGTATCCCACTATCAACGTCTACTACAATATGCAGGACGCGCAGAATGGCATGTGGATAGGGTATGCTGCCGACTTCATGCGCCCTGTGTGCAAGAACCATAACTTCCTCATCACGGAGACCAACGCGTAAGGTACGGGCTGGTCGTCACGCGACCAGTGGCCGCCCTATGATGGGCAATTGCGACAGAATAAGTACGCATTCCTTGCAGGAGGAGCCAACATGGTGGAATATTGGCATTGGGCAACGTTGCATTATGGCCAGGAAACATACTGGCGCGGCATCATCGGACATGAAGGGTTGCCCAACCGTGTCTATGCTGAGTTTGCCAAGGGGCGAAAAAATTGGACAAGATTGGCGCGAAGCTCGTTAATCTGAAGAAGCAACCGCGGTTGGCGATGCTTGGCAAGACATCATAGTAGTTTTGAATGGTAACAAGACTGCACAGAAGGTGAGCATCCCACAGGGTGCATACACCGCAGTATGCCAAAATCAACAGATAAACCTATCTGGTATCACCACTTGAAGGCAACTCAGTAGAAGTGGCACCACAAGAGGCATTGATAATAGTAAACCTCAAATCCGCAATCTATAGGGTTTAGTGGGATTTTGCTTGCAAAACGACAAAATTCATTTTATTGTACATATTTCTTACACTACAGAAATGTCGCAGACACAAAATCCCCTTACCCCATAAAACGACTTGAGGTAATACGCCGGTTTAACCAGAAAAGCATGGTCTTTAACCAAAGTCTGTTTTGAACAGGTTGGCATAAGTACTGTTGTCTGAATAAATGTTCAATACGTGCCTACGTGACGTCTTAATCCATTTTGCTGGAACAGAGATGAACTTGAACACAAAGGTCTTGATCCTGCTTGTGGCACGCAATCCGAATTCCCCGGTCCGCAATCTCTGCATGATGTCCTTGTAGAAGTTTCTGATGAGAGCGGTCATAAGCAGGAAAACGGTATTCTGCGCCATGAATGACTTCGGCAGCCGGTTCCATCCGAAATCATTGTTCATTTCATCGAAGATGCGTTCCTTGACGCCACGGAGATTGTAGAATTCCACGATGTCCCTTGCACTTGACTTGTAATCGTTGGGCAGTATACATCTGTAGGTATATTCTCCTTCCCAAATGTCAAGGTCTCCCTCTTTTCGCCTTTGTCTCTGTGTGACAAGACGAGGCTTTTTTATATCTTCAATCCTGCTATAGTAGAGGAACTATCCAAACCAGAATCTTTATTTTATCTCTTCCATTCTTTTCAATGTCCATCCTTCAAACTGCATGATGATCTTATGAAGTGTGGTACCTTGACGCAACGCTTCTACCCTAGGAGCAGCCGCATATTGCCTGATTTGCTCCACCGCCTGCTGCCACTGTTCCTCAGCCTTCGCCTCGAAATCCTTCTTTGGTAACACCTTGAGTTCCAGAATATAGCTATGCTTGGTAGCATAATGAGTCAAATCCGGCAAAAGGAAAAAATCACAATAGCCGTGATTCAGTTCCAACTCCGGGGCTGTATAATAATAATCGTTCAGATTCAGATATGCCATAAAGAACCCCTGCAGATTTCGTTCTGCCTCAATGCCATCTCGTACAGAAGATACCTTGGCATAGGCATCGGCCATAAAGCGCAAGCCTTCTTCCCATTTGCCATCATACGCCATATCGTAATAATAATCCGTCAGCTGATTGGTATCCACATACGCTTTTGCCTGATATTCTTCCTCCAGATAACTGTAATACTGCTTGCGGACATTATTGTTAGGAATCCCCAATACCAGTTTGGAGCCACGCGTGCCCTTGATGGTCAACATGCCATAATAGAAAAGCAGACTCGGGAATATCTCTGCCTTTGGTATCTGATAGGCAGAGAACGACTCATAGAGTTGCGCCGAAATCTGTCCTTCCTCAGCAATCTTTCGAATAATGCCTTTTCGTTCACCATCCAGTTTATCAAACAGCAACAGTTTCTTCATCTTGCCATAATCGGTCTTGGTATTCGGGTCGATCATCTGCTGAGGAGAACGTCCGTAATCCATATAATTGCGAAGATAGTAAAGCACCATATCACAATTAAACATTCTGATACTCTTATTCAATGCTTCTTTTGCAAAGCAATAGTTATCATACCAAGGCTTCATATCGTTGACGATGGCATCTATATCACTATCCGCCGGGATGCAGCCATGATTTTTATAATAGGTAAACATCTCTATGACATCAGCAGTAGAGAATCCAAGCATCTCGTCAAATTCCGGTTTGATAGAGATGTTCCATCCTATATTGAAACCGCTGGTTACATCATCAAGCGTAACAGGACTGACACCCATCATAAAGATGCGTTCGAAGTTGCCCTTGAATTTCTTGAAGACATCACGGTAGAATCCATCGGCATGGGTGATGGCATGATATACCTTCTCACCATGCTCATTGAGCACCACATTGGTAAAGTTATCATATTCATCTACTATCAGATAAAGAGAAAATCCCTTCTGCGCAGCCTCATCATGAATAAAAGCCAACTTATCCATGGCATACTCTGCCTTGCGCACCTTCTCTCTCGTCTCCTCGGAATAAGCCTCACCATAGCGGCGCATGAAACCATCCAGTTTAACGGAACAATAGAAGTCGAAATTGCGCTCCAATGAATCGATATTACCGCTTACCTGCGAGAAGTCGAGAAAAAGCACCTGGTACTTGCCCTGCAACTCCGTAGGATGCTGTCCTATCCAGAGATTGCCAAAAAGTGATTGGAACTTAGCGCTTTGATTACAGTCATAGTAAGAGTGGAGCATACTCAAAAATATGCTCTTGCCAAAACGACGAGGACGGATGAAGAAGAGATTACGGGGCTGCTTCTCCAACTCGGGTATAAACATCGTCTTATCGACATAATACAAATTCTGCTCCATCACCGTGACAAAATCAGCCACTCCGTATGGTACTTCCTTAACTTTTTCCATATTTTGTTACCTTTCCAAGTGCAAAGATACAACTATTTTTCAAGATACCAAGCTTTTTAAGAAGAAAAAGGCAAATGCCAGTTTACTATCCAGCATTTGCCTCATTACTCGAGCTATATCTCGCCTTATATTTACATTACATTATCTTCCTTACTTCAGCTTCGGCTTCAGTTCATCCGGAGAATCGTTGGTAAACATATTCACGGCTGGCGCCGATTTGGTGAAGAGATTTTCTATCACCTCTCTATCCACCTCCATTTCCGGCTGAAAATCCTCGCTCATCATATACTTCAGGATAGCATAACGCATCTGGTTTGCCACCAGGCGATGTTCCAAGTCGCTGGTTACATCCATCGTAGTCATCAGCAGCTTGCCCTTACCCACCTTGGCTTCAATCATCATACCGAGCTTTCGGCTCACGTGCCAGGTATCTATCGGCTGGATTGCCGGCTGATAATCCTTCGGGAACTCACGGAGATTCATCACCTGCGCCTTGTTCAGCAACTCCCACCAGTTCAGGTTTGCCCAGTCATCCGTAGGGAAATTTCTGAAGAGTGGATGAGCCTTGTCGATGGTAGCACCCGTGGTATGAGGCGGACGCATCTTAAACCAACTGGTGTTCCAGAACACCGGCAGATAGGTTTGCTTCACATCTTCGCCCATCTTCACCTTTCCGGCAGCCAGAAGCAGCACCTTGCCACCCTTCTGCAACACCTTCTGTGCCTTGGCATCCAGACTATCAGCAATATAGATATCCTTAAGCGCCTTGGTATTCGGCATCTCTATCTGAGATGGATACACCCAGAAATCCCAATGGTTACGGGCTACAGGAGCATTGGAAGACTTCACCTGAATCTCCAAGACCAATTGCGATGGAGACGGAATATGGAGATGAGGGAAATCCAGGGATACATCGCCTAAACCGATGTTCTTACCCACTGGAAGCGAATTCTGATTATCAGCAAGCGAATTACCTGGAAGCGAAGACTTTCCCAATTTTCCTGAAGCCAAAACCTGCTGTTTTTCGTCCTTCACCTTGTATGTAACCTCAGCATTCTGCAGCGGTTCATGATACGCATTATAGAGTTCCACAGGAACCTGTACCTTGTTTTCTGAAGAGAAAACGAATCTCGGGAACTTGGCCAGAGGCACGATAGGCGAACAGAACTCCGTCCAATCCTTGGCACCGCAATATCCCTTTTCCTTCCAATGCACATTCAATACGCCCACAAGAGCAGTACCCTGTCCGCTATAATCGTTCAAGCCCAGCAACTGGAAGCCCGCATAATCCTTGGTTCGCAGGTTGCGCTCCAAATCATACTTATATGCCAGGGTCTGCAACTTGCCGCTGGCATGAAGGAACTTCTCTGCCTGGCTCGCCATTCCGTTATCTCTCAGCAAATCAGAAAAGATTTCGAAGTTGCGGGCCTTATAGGCTCCCGTGTATTGCGAAATCTCCTTGAAATCTGGGAAGGCGCACCACTGTCCCATCTCGTGGGTCACTCTAGGCTCGTTCACATCAAAGGTAATCGGTGTTCTTCCCTTCTGAACCACACGAACCATATCCCCATCGAAGTTGTCTTCCGATTGCGGAGCCTTCTTGTCCCAATCCAATCCGCGCGCACCACCCTTTACATGATACTCGCTCTTCGGGTCCCAAGCCCAACCGCCACCAACGGATGCACCACAATATACACGTCGCTTATCGCCTGTTTTCTTCCATTCTTCCACAAAGTTGCCAACCCATTTCACCCAGTTTCCCGCAGGTTCATTGCCCGCAGCAAGCATGCAGAAGCTAGGATGATTGCCATATTTCTCAACCATTCGCTGGGTTTCCTGCATCAGATAACGGTCGATGGTCATGCCATTGCCCAACTTCACACCATGATTTGGCCAAGATGGACCTTCTGGCTGCAGATAGATTCCCACCTGATCGGCAGCCGAGAAAGCCGCCTCGGGAGGACAATAGGAATGGAATCGCATCATATTGAGTCCATACTCCTTGCATTTCCTGAAAATACGGAGCCACGAAGCCTCATCGGTTGGCGGATAACCGGTTTCCGGAAAACAGCAGTTGCCCACCGTTCCTCGCATCCAAATCTTCTTGCCGTTCATATAAAACTGTCGGCCTTCGATAGAAATCTCACTCATACCAAAGGTAGTGCTAAAAGATTCCTTGCCCAAAGTAGCAGTCAGGGTATAAAGATTAGGATGGAATTCATCCCAAAGCCTGATATCCTCGCCCATCGGAATGATGACGGAGAATTTTCCATCACTTTCTCTCTTTATTTTAGAAAACGAATGCTTGACGCCACTTACATCAAACTGGAAATCAGCCTTCCGGACATCCCCCGTCACATCCATCACCACCTTAATCTGCTTGCCCTTTACATCAGGATAAACCTGCAGGTTGCGGATATACTGCTGCTGATGCGCCTGCAATTCCATCTTGCCGATGATACCATTCCAGTTGCCCTGGGTCTGGTCGGTTACGCTATGCGAATCCTGACCCACGCATACATTTTCGATACCATTATACACCTTGATGCTGATTTCATTATCCTTGCCATATATAATATAAGGTGTAACATCAAACTCATGAGGCACGCTCAGCGAAGAATCCCTACCCGCCAGTTTGCCGTTGATATAAACCGAAGTCTCTATATGAGGACGTTCCAGATAGAGGATGACGCACTGCTTCTTCCACTCCTTAGGCACAAACACCGATTTGCGATACCACGCATTGCCGATGTAATGTTTCTCAGGGGTGAGGAAGAAAGGAAACTTCATGGTTCCCTTGATGCGATGCTTCCCATTTGCCAGCACTTCCTCCTGGCGATATTTCTCCATATAAGGATTGAAATAGAAGGAAGAATCGTAGAGACTTCCCGTCCATTGCGTATGGGTACAGACATCATTACCCTTGCCGTTGGTGAGCATCGAACCCGGCAACTTGACCACATCCTCATAGGTAGGCGCATCTCCCTGCGAGAATCGCCACTGCCCCGAGAGGTCTATTCTGTTATAAGAGCTGATGCTCTGTGCCTTCAAGGAAGCACAAGCCATCAAGCCCATCATCAAAACAATATTTCTCATTGATGGTTGAATCATTTATTGTTGAGTAATTTCTAATTTCACGATTTCTTCTCCCTCCTTCGCCACATCCGCTTCGCGAGGGAAATAAACCGGCATATCCTTCTGCAAAGGAAGAATGCGGAGTTCCAGCTTCTGACAATCGGCAGGCAGACGCCACAATCCCATCAGGAACGGACGGCCGTTATAGAAATTATCAGCCACCAGTTTGCCATCGCAATAAAGTCGGGCACAATCACCACGATATTGAATTTTCAGGAGATTTCTGCCCTGCAGCATTTCAGGCGAAAGATTTAGCTGATAAACCGCAGCCTTCTTAAAGTCGGCATCAGATGGTTCCTCTGCCACTTTCTGCACACCCATGGTTATTTTGCGAACGCCCTCTGCTTCCTTGATTTTCTTGAAAGAAGGAGCCTGTAACATCATTGATTTTCCTTCCTCTTGCAGGAACAGATGTTCCGCCGTCTTGGAATCTACAAGATAGATGTTCTTATAAACCGGCTTGGCGATTCCCTTCGCCTTCACATTCTTCAGCACCTTTCCATTCACAGCTATCTCGGTAGGAATGCCCTTGATCTGTTCCAGATAGATTTTTCCATCCCGTTTGGCTATCAACTGTGCCGTAGCATAGCGGATGCCATCGATATTTACCGGGAAGATGCACATCGCTCCGGCAGGAACCGTCATCGGACGCTGAGGGAACTTCACGCCGCATACCTCAAACTGCACATTCTTCCTGGCAGACAACTGCTGCAACCGCTCATAGTTATTGATGAAAACAAAACCGCTCTTATCTTTAGACCGAAGCGACCAGCGAAGATGCGAATCATCGCCCTTCTCTATATCCTGACTGCATGGGAAAGTAGCTTCCATCGGAGCCAGCATTTCTGCATAATCATGCATAAATAGATGCAGTTTGCGGAGCATGAAATAATGCGCATTCTTCTGTCCGAACTCGCCCAAAGGCGCCTGGAAATCATACGTCTTCACCGGCATATCATTATAATTGGTAGCCTGAGAACGCTGATTTTCATTCAGATAAACCGCACTGCCATCATCCAGATTACCAGGCATCATCGCAGTAGGATTGGTTCCGCCATGATACATATAATATCCCAGCAGATTGCTTCCGCTGCCCAACTTGACGATAGCCAGAGAATAGGCATCTTCCGGATAAATATACGGACGGCGATGGTACGATGTCATCATGCCTCCACCCAGTTCGCAGGTGAAGTAAGGATAGGCTTCGTCCCCCTTGTTAATCTTCACCTCCTGTTTTCCAAGCTGTTCGGTGGCGATTGCCGTACTGCTTCTGAAAGCCTTGAAGTTGAAAGCCTTGTAGTAATTACCAGCCGCCTCCTTCAGGCTTCGCTCCCAGAAGCCATCGGCATAGTCGCCATAAAGCGGAAGCATCTCGCCGAAAGGTACCGGTGTTTTCAGTTCCGGCCATCCCGTACGGGTATAAAAAGGCAAATCGAAACCTATCTGCTGGGCTATCTTCTTCAGCGTCATCAGATAACTTCCCCTGCCACGATATTCATTATCAAACTGTGCCGCTACAACCGGACCGCCATCCTTCCACTGCAATCCCTGCACCTGCGAGAAAATCTGGCGATACAACAGGGTGGTATATTTCAGAAAGACGGCATTCTCCTCCCTCATCCTGCAGCCCTTGGTAAACATCCAGTCGGGTATGCCGCCATTGCGCACCTCGCCATGGCAGAAAGGTCCCAGACGGAGAACCACCGGCATCTCTTCCTGCTTGCAAACCTCGAGGAATCCACGAAGATTGCGCTGTCCACTCCAGTTGAACACACCTTCCACTTCCTCCACATGGTTCCAGAACACATAGGCAGCAATCATGGTAACGCCACCCTCTTTCATCTTCCTTACTTCCTCTCTCCACTCATCCTGAGGGATACGTGAATAATGCACCTCACCCATCACCGGCACCACTCGCTTGCCATCGAAGATAAGACTATGCTTATCCCATCGGATACTCTGCTGCGGAATTTGCGCCTGGGCATCCATCGAGCAAATTGTCAGGAACGACATCGCTGCAAATAATGTTTTAGTTTTCATTTTCATTTATAGTGTTTTTGTTATTTTATAGAGATTTTGTTATTTGTGGGCAAAGTTACAAATATAAAGGCAATATTTACCTATAATTTTGTACAAAAAACATAGATTATCTTCTTATTCATTGTTTTTCGTTGTTTTTTCGGTCACAATAGAATCCATACCAATTATTATCAGCAATATTCCTTGCTTATTTTATTGATAACAAAAAAACGTGGATGCATGGAGCATCCACGGTTTTTTGTATTTTTATTCAGATATTCATCTTGTTTTCAAGATATTCATCTTGTTTTCAAGATATTCATCTCATTTTCAGGATAATCTCTTTCCAACCTTTGCGGCAACAAACGCTATCATCAAGCCCAGGCAGGCGGCGATGCTGATGGCAATGCGGAGACCGGTAGCCTCAGCAAGCCATCCGATAACCGGAGGTCCTACCAGGAAACCGAAGAAACTGATGCTCGAAACGATGGTAATGGCGATGCTCGCCTTGATGGTTCCCAGTTTTCCCGCGATGCTGTAACAGATAGGCACCGATGAAGAAATGCCGAAACCTACCAGCAGGAAGCCCAAAGTGGCAGGAATCAGATAAGGCAAGGCAGCAGCCAGCCACAAACCGCCTAATATCAAAGCACCACAAACCTTCAATACTCTGGCTGGACCGTATTTCGTAACAAAGCCATCGGCAAGGAATCTACCCAGAGTCATCGCTCCCATGCCAGCCACATAGCCCGCACGGATAAAAGCCTCATCGGGTTTTACTACTGATAAGAAATACACACCACTCCAATCGTAAACAGTTCCTTCACAGAACATGCCGGCAAATCCCATCAATCCCAGGAGAAACAGAATCGGGTCAATGGTCTTGAAAGAGAACTTCGGAACATCCTCCTCTTCAGCCTTTGCCGTAGCATCATCTACCAGATATCTGAATCCGATAGCGATAATGAGAAGACTCATCACCAAGACTGCTCCAAAGTGAGCCTCTATCGGAAGCAGGGTATTGGCAAAGACGGCTCCAATGATACCGCCCGAGAATCCGCCCAAACTCCACAGACCATGAAAAGAAGACATGATGTTGCGCCCATACATCTTCTCCACCAAGCAAGCCTGGGTATTAGTAGCGATGTTCATCAGATTTGCCATCATTCCGAAAGCCACCAGAGAAAGAATCAGCTGGAACACCGTACTGCTGCTTCCCATACAGAACAACACGAAAGCATAGAGCACCTCTGCAAGCAGAATCATCTTCCTGCTGCCAAACTTACTCACCAAAACGCCCGAAAAAGCCATCATCAGAAGCTGACCGATGGGAATGGCGAAAAGCACCGTTCCCAGCTGTCCGTTGCTCAAGTGCAACATCTGTTTTACATCCGGAATACGGCTTGCCCAACTGGCAAACACCACTCCCGGCACAAAATAATAAGCCGCAACAGCCACTCGCTTACGGGCCAAATCTCCCAAGTGATTCATACTTACAGTCATCCCTATTAATATCTTTATTTATATATACCTATTTTATTTGCGGCTGCAAAATTACAAAAAAAAGCAGAAAAAAAGCGATATTTGAACAAAAAATATAGCTCGGTATGAGATTTTTGACGTACCTTTGCACTCAGAAAAAGAATTAAAAACAAACTAGCAATGAAGAAACAAACAATGATTACCCTGGCACTCGCCTTGACTTTGGCGATGCCAACCATGCCCGCCTTCGCCCAGAAGGCGATGAGCAAGAAAGAAATCGCAGAAAAAGAAAAGGCTTTCAAGAACCTTCAGCATCCTTGGAAGGGAAAGAAAGTGGCTTATTTCGGTGACTCCATCACCGATCCAAGAATCAAGGCATCGAAGGTGAAATACTGGGGATTCCTGCAGGATTGGCTCGGCATTACCCCTTACGTTTATGGCGTAAGCGGCAGACAGTGGAACGACATTCCCCGACAGGCTGATCTACTCCAGAAAGAGCATGGCGATGATTTTGATGCCATTCTCATCTTTATGGGAACGAACGATTACAACAACGGTGTGCCTATCGGTGAATGGTACACGGAGACTTTCGACAGCGTAAGAGTAGCCCTTCACAAGCCAAGCGAAATGGTTCAGCGTCGCCACCGCCACTTCTGTATGGACAAGAATACCCTGAAAGGTCGCATCAACATTGCCATGTCGAAGTTGAAGCAGATGTATCCAACCAAGCAAATTGTGGTGATGACTCCTATCCATCGTGCTTACTTTGGAAGCAGCGACAAGAACATCCAGCCCGATGAGATGTACGAGAACGTACGTGGCATCTTCTTCGACGAATATGTGAAGGCAATTAAGGAAGTGGGCAATGTCTGGGCAGTGCCTGTCATCGACCTCAACTCCCTTTCCGGACTCTTCCCAATCTATGATGCTGGTGCCCAGATGTTCAACAAGCCAGACACCGATCGTCTTCATCCTAATGATGCCGGTCACTCCCGCATGGCGAAGACCATCATGCAGCAGCTCTCTGCATTGCCTTGCGATTTCTAAATATATCGTAAATAATTGCGGGAAGCATCACAAGTACTTGCCCGGCTCTACGGGTAAATATGCCCAGAACTACAAGGAAATGTCCCCGTAACTACGAGGAAATATAACCGTAACTACGAGGAAATTTGCCCGTAACTATGAGGAAATATAGCCGAAGCCTTCGGGCAAAAGTACCCAACGTCTCGGGCACAATTGGGCAATACTTCGGGGCATATTCCTCTAGCTTTGGGGACAGAATCAAGAACGCTTCTGAGTGACTTTTCCTGATTTCAGTAGACACTTTTTAACTTTATAAACTAGAAAGGTAGACACTCTCAATTTTATAAAACTGAAATAGTAGACACTCAGAATCAAACGCTTCTGAGTGGCAATAAGTGATATAAATAAGGCGTGGCAATAGGTGGCAATAAAAATATGCCTTATTGCCACGCCTTTCTTTCTATATATCAACCACTTATATCAAAGTGTGGCAGATGTGGCATTATTTTAGAAAAACTTTTTCCTACATATACGATGAAACATAGCCATCAATAACACTGAAAACAACGATAATTTTCCGATTTTGTCTTTTGATTGTGCAGGTCAATGAAATGATATTTATGTCATCTCTGTGTTAGTAGTAACTCGAAAATCTCCCAAACAACCTTTTTCGCTCATATTTTATGATTATCAATGAAAGGAATAATATTGCGGAATACTCAATTATTTGCATGTTTCGTAAACATTTTGAGAATGTTTTACCTTTTTCTGAAATTATTTTCGTACTTTTGCAAGCGTATTTACTTATCAGGAACCGAGAGCGTTACATCACATCCCTTGTTGCAGCAGGATATTTGCAGATGACCAATCCTGAAAATCCTACAGCAAGTAATCAAAAATACAAGAAAGTAACAACAAAATAGTAAGAATGATGGACTCTTTATATTTCCTCCAGTTTGCATGTTTCATCTTCATGCTCATCAATGCCCTTATCCTCGGCATCACCCACCTGCACATGAAGTAGTCCAATCAACAGATTTCACAGATGGGGCTTGATTCATATCGAGAAGAATTCATTGTTTCTCTGATTTCACAAATCTATCCCACCAAACGGAAAGATTTGTGAAATCAGAGAAATCTGTGAAATCTGTGGGAAACAATCCCCTACTTCCAGCAGTAATCAATGCCCCGTTTCTTGCACTCTCCTCGCAGGGCGGCAAGGAAGTAACTTCGCTCGCTGCCCCAACCACGAACTTTGCGCTCGTGATCCACGGTCTGCTTCAAACGCTCATCGCTGTAAGCGGCAAAACGGGCAGCATACGCTGAAATTCTTGACTCGGCATAGCCTGCATCAACAGTTGATGACTCGGCATTAGCTGCCATTACACTCTCATTGTTCTTTAAATCTGAATTTGGATTCATAAAGATAATTATTTTAAGTTGTTAAACACTTACGCATTCTTTTACCACCGTGGTTATCTCTATGCGAAACTCGGTTGGTGTGCCGCAACTGGGCAACTCTTAATGCTTGATTTTGGGTGCAAAAGTACATCATTATTCTGAAACCACCAAATATTTTCGGGATTATTTTTCTGAAACTTTTTCCTTCTTCTAGAGAAGAAGATTTTTCGGGATAGCAGATAGCAAGAGAAATACCCGAATTGATTAAAAGAGATATACCCGACTTGATTGAAGGAGATTCCCTTAAATGGTTAAACTTTCCTATATTTGCATTATAATAGTATTATAATAATAAAATTATAATTACCTTTGTAAATTGACAATCAGAAAGATACAAACAATAGAAATATAAAAATAAAGAATGATATGATACAGCAAGTAGAATTTGCATTGCGCCCGCTTCCTCGCGGCTTTCACCTCGTAACCAACGAGGTGATGAGGAACTTGCCGGCGCTGCCTAAGACAGGGATTCTGAATCTCTTCGTAAGACATACCAGCTGCGGATTGTCGCTGAACGAGAACTTCGATCCGGATGTGAGACATGATTTGAAGGGTATCTTCGAAAGATTGGTTCCAGATGGCGACCCAAGATATCTGCACCAGGATGAAGGACCTACGGATATGTCGGCGCATGCCAAATCGAGCATGGTGGGGGTATCGCTCACCATTCCTATTACCAACGGAAGACTGAACCTTGGTACATGGCAGGGAATTTACCTCTGTGAATTCAGAGAGGGAGGCGGAAGCCGACACCTCATCGCAACGATTATCGGGGAATAAATAATCGTTGCAATAAATCGAAGTCGCCTCTATTTTTTGAAAGAATCTGAGGCGTCTTTTTCTATTTCACGGAAAAGGCCGAAGTATCTCTTGCATACCCAGACGATGCCTACTACCATTGCTATGACGAGGATTCCTCTTAAAAATCCACTTAATATCTTTGGCATACAATCCCAAATCGGCAGGAGATGCATCACAAATCCTAAAATTATCGTCAATACCAACACACCGATGGTCAAGAGTTTCTCGTTTTTGATAGCTGGCTCAGGATCCTCTACTTCTACCAGGTTTCTCAACTGGTATATCTTATAGATAAAGAATACACAGTTCAGACATAAAAGGACACAGCAAGCTACCATTCCTCCAAAAAACAAATCCTCGCTATCTACCAAATCAACACAACTAATCCATAGAAAGAAGAGAGATAATCCTACAGAAGCAAAGCGACTGCTGAGAGAAAGATAATATACCTGTCGGGCATTAACTATCTTGACGAAAGGCAAATCAATGGCTGTGGGATGATAGCTATGACGCAAGTTTTGAACTGAAACAAGTGTACCTACCGCAGCTATGACAATATACAGAAACCAATCATCAGATGTGGAATGAATGATGTTTCTGATAGTGAGCAGCCACATGGCAAGAACCAGGATTCCTACAATAAATTCAAAGACCCTGGCACTTGTAGAACGATAGATCTTGACTTGCGCAAAGATGCCAGCCTGCTCTTCCTTATCGCCATTCTTGAATAAATCAAGCACAAAATTAAATATTTTATTCTTCATCTTTCTTCTTCTCTTCTATTTGATTTGATTCATCTTCTTCCTTTGATTTCTTTGATGCAGCCTTCTTTTTCTTAGGCAGTCTGCCAGCCTTGCGCAGCGCTTCGGCGATGATCCATTGCAGCTGACCGTTGGTTGAGCGGAACTCATCCTCCGCCCACGCTTCAATGGCACTCATCGTTTCCGAATCAATGCGCAATATAAAACTCTTCGTATTTGTTTCCTTTTTAGCCATACTTTTTTAATGATTCAATGTTCCCGTATTTACTACAGGCTGAGCAGTATCATCGCCACAGAGCACTACGAGCAGATTGCTGACCATAGCAGCCTTCTTGTCGTCATCAAGCTCTACCACATCTTCATCGCTCAACTTCTGTAATGCCATCTTCACCATCGACACGGCACCCTCTACTATCTTCTCCCTGGCAGAGATGATGGCTGAAGCCTGCTGGCGACGAAGCATCACGGCTGCTATCTCCGGTGCATAAGCCAGATAGTTGATGCGAGCCTCTACTACCTCGATACCTGCCATTGCCAATCGCTCATCGATGCGAGCCTCCAACTCCTTATTAATCTCATCACTTCCATCTCGAAGCGTAATCTGATTCGACTTTCCATCCTCGTCATCATCGTAGGCATACTGTCCGGCTACCTGTCGGAGAGCGGCATCTGCCTGAATCTGAACAAAGCGACCCAGCATGTTCATAATCTGTGCAGCAGAAGCACCAATGCCTGCCTGACCTGTAGAACCCTCAGCCATGGTCTGGGTATCAATCTCGAAGATAGCCTTGTAGGTATCCTTCAGTTTCCATACCAGCACCATACCAATCATAATCGGATTACCCGTCTTGTCATTCACCTTGATAGGTTCGGCATCAAGGTTGCGCACACGAAGCGAAAGCTTTTTCTGACTGATGAACGGATTCAGCCAATAGTAACCAGGCTCAGTAAAAGTGCCACGATACTTACCGAAGAAAAGCAACACGCGAGCCTGACCCGGCTCTACCAGGATGAAACCGCAGACGCAGATGATGCTCAGGATGAGAAGCAGTACGCCGCAAACACCACAGACATTTGTCAGCCAGCCCTCTTGCGAAACGCAGACAAATATAAACAAGCCAACTCCAACCAGGAAGCAGATGATGTTTAATACTAACATCAGGATGCCATTCAAGGTCTTTCCCTGATAAGTAAATTCCTTATTCTCCATAATTTTACTTTATTTATTACGTTATTGATATTGATATCATTTTAATATCACAAATATACGATATTAAAATGATATCACAAGAGAAGAAACCCAAAATTTTAATTAGTTTAACGTAAAAAGGTCGTTGAGACGAATCCCAACGACCTTTTCCTATATTTTCACCTATTTATATATAGGATTACTATTCTATCACTTCCATTTCTTCCTCCTCGATTTCCTCTTTCTCTTTCTTTCCGAAATTAGGATCAATCTTCAGGAAAGCAGTAACCAGGAAGGTAATGGCGCAACATGCCATCACGATGATGAAGAACATGCGGTAGCCTACCATATCTTTCAGATATCCCGAAACCATACCAGGCAACATCAATCCGAGATAAGAGATACCCGTGCAGATAGAATAATGGGAAGTCTTGAACTTGCCCTGACTATAGAACAACATGTAAAGGGTAAGAACCGTGAAGCCCAGACCGTAACCCAACTGCTCGACGAAAAGACAGCTGGAAACCACGATGAGGTTGCTGTTGAGCGAGTAACTCAGATAGATGTAAACCACATCAGGCAAGGTGATGGCGCAAACCAGAGGCCAGAGCCATTTCTTCATTCCATCCCTGCTCACCAGAATACCACCAAGAATTCCACCCAGCAGCAAACCAATCAATCCCACAGTACCATTGGCAAAGCCATATTCCTGAGGTGACAGTCCCAGTCCGCCCTGCGAATTAGGACGGAGGATGAAGGTCTTGGTCATGGTGTTCAGAAGCGCTTCTGGGAATCGGTAGAGCAAGAGGAAGAGCATCACACAGATAGTTTCTCCCAATCCGAACTTCACGAAGAAGGTGCGGAACATATTCTTCAGTTCGTGAGCCACTTCACCCACCGTTCTGTCCGTCTGCACATCCTCCTTAGGACGTGGCATGAATCGGCTATGATAGAGCCATAATCCGATGAAGATACCTGCCAGACCGTAGAAGATGAGCGCCCATGAGAAGCGAATCTGGTTGCGGAACATCACCTGGAGGACACCAGCCAGCATCACTAGGAATCCATTCACAAAGATGATGGCAAGGCGATAGAAGGTGTTTCGAAGTCCCACAAACTTGGTCTGCGTATGTTCATCCAACTCAATCATGTAGAAACCATCCGCAGAAATATCGTGGGTGGCACTGCAGAAGGCGATGAGGAAGAAGAAGCACATCGTTGCCTGGAACCAGAAGGCAGTAGGCAGCGAGAAAGCAATGCCGGCAAGGGCGGCTCCGATGAGTGCCTGCATGGTCAATACCCACCAGCGCTTGGTCTTCAGCAAGTCGATGAAAGGACTCCACAAGGGTTTGATAACCCATGGCAAAGCCAGCCATCCGGTATAGAGACCCACCTGGGCATCGGTCAAGCCCAACTGCATATACATCACGACAGAGAGGGCTGTCACGATGACATTAGGCAGTCCTTCTGCAAAATAGAGTGTCGGAATCCAAGCCCATGGATTCCGACTATTTTTCTTTGTTACCATTTTACATCACTATTTATAGAGTTTCTTGATTTCAGCACCCTGATAGTAGTGCAGGAGGATGGCATCATACAGATAGCCTTCCTCACCCATCACGGCTGCACCAATCTGACAGAGACCTACTCCGTGTCCCCATCCAGCTCCGATCAGTTCGAAACGCTGAGGAACTCCCTGCTCATCTATATCATATTTATCCACGATAAAGGCAGAACTGAGGAGATGACTGTCACTCAGCGTGCGGCGGATTTCGAGCTCCTTACCGATGGTGAAGGTTTTCTCCGTACCGACAATCTGGAGTTTACTGATTCTTCCACTCGTTCCCCGTTCTACGGATTTCATATCAAGGATAGAACCCAAGTCCATCTTCAGTCTGTCAGCAATGAGCTGCTGCAGTTTCTCCTGAGTAAGGGTTACCTTCCAGCGATAGAAGTCTACCGTTTCCTGGTCGTAATCGTTCAACACCTGTGAGAGGATTCTCTTGTCCTGCGTGTTGCAGAAAGCAGGAGGGTTGAAGCGGATCCACTTCTCTGCCTCTTCCTCATTTGTCAGATTAGGCAAAGTAGATTCTATTCCTAATGCAATATCCCTCACCGCAGTGAGATAATTCTTCGGTGTATCTTCCCAACAGTACTGGAACTTCTCTGTGACTCCACCGCAACATTTAGAGAATCGGGCATCGCATATCTCATCACCATCCAGGAGCACCTGTCCCTTGGTCTGACGAATAGCCTCAGCAACATGTGGAGAAGTTTCCTTCGTGATTCCCTGGTAACGCTGGCAATGGTCATCTGCACAAACATCAAAGATGGTATGGTCTTCGCGATCGTACCAGCGGATGAGCATATCTTCCTTCTTGGTGAAAGAGAAGAAATTGTTACCACTCTCTGCAACATCCCTACGCTTCTTCATCTGCGCCAAAAGCCAGGAACGGGAGATAACGGCATGTGCCTTCAAGAGTTCGAGACTGGAAGTGGCACTCATCTCACTACTGATTACACTCTCCAGATACTTCTCTACAGGCAGTTCGTTGATGGCACAAATCTTATCCGACTCGACCACGAAACGCAATGTTCCGAGGAAAGTCTGGGTTTCCTTGCGCTCCCAATGGAAGTTGACACCAATCGTAACATCGCTCAGCGAGAATGAAGCGTCCGCACTCTGTGGATGGAAAGTCAAGGAACTATACTGATTACCGTTCCAGAGTACACCACCTTCTGAGAATTCCACCTCCTGTTCGCCGATTACAGTCTCGCCCTTAGCCAGATAAGGTTTATTGAGAGAGAAATGAATCTTCTGTCCGCTCACAATACCCACCTTCACCTCAGGTTCCTTGTCATAACTGTATAAGGCAGAAGTACCGACCTGCAGTTCAGCATCCTTTGAAGCCTTGAGTTTGGTAACGATGCTGTTCATCTTATCTGTAGAGACACCACATTCCTGCAGAATGGCAGTAGCACTCTCTTCGGTCAACTTACGGAAGTCTTCCTCACGAGGAGTAATGATGAGTCCCGACATATCCAAGGCTCCAGGAGAAACCATCATCTGTGCATCGCCTTCTGCAAAATAAGCCTCAGGGCGGTGTTTCTCTCTAGGAATAACCACAGAGATATACTCATCCCCCTTGCGCCATGCGATGATATTCATCATTGGTTCAGTCTCATCACCACGAACAGGCATCGACTTATAGAGACGTTGGAAAAGAGCCTCATCGCTGTCCTCACTCTTGGAGATGATGACAAAAGCTGGAACAACAAAGTCATGAATCAAGGCAATCTTTTCGTCATCATTCAGAGAAATGATATCAGTAAGGTTGCGAGAAAGTCGCTGCCAATTAGCCTGCAAAGGCAAGATGCCACTGGTACCTGCCTGGAAATGAAGATGATCAGGAGCTGAGGCTCCACACTTCGGACCGTTATAGAACACCATCAACTCGCTATGCAAGCTCAGGAACCGGTGCATCTCACCATAATTCTTATAGATAGACTGTGGCTGATGCTTTCTTGCAGGAATCGTGAAATGAACAGGCAGAATCGGGAACGGATTCACCAAGAGAAGGAAGCGTTCATCTATCTGTTTTGAAATCTGCTCCTTAGGACGGTTCTTGTCGCAAAGGAAACATGGACGATCACCCAATGTCTTCTTATCAATCTTGGCTCCGGTGCTCACGATGCGTGCCGGATTCCACTGCACTTTCAACTGGTCGGAAAGCTGATGGGTCTCCACATGCTTGAGATCACGGAAGCGATGACGGGCATCAGCCCATTTCTCCATCTGGCGATTGAAGAAACGGGAGATACTGCTATCTTCCATTATATCAGCCTTGCCCTGCAACATCTGCTGGCGCGCCTTCAACTCCATGGTGCGAAGACGGTCCTTATAAAGATTATTGGCATTTACCTTATCGATACTCAAGGCAGCATCACTATTTCCTCCCCAACGACGGCAGAGGTAAAGTTCATCGTAGATTCTGCCAATACGGTAGCGACGAGAGAACACCAATCCTAAGGCATAGTCCTCACCATAACTTGTATTAGGAAACTGAATCTGACGGACCAATGGGGTAAAGAAGGCACGAGGAGCACCCAATCCATTGATACGAAGAGCATTATTACAGCCATTATCTTCGGTCCACTCCTTATGGTCTATCAATCCAGGAGGCAGTGTATTGAGATCGAAATCACACATGCGATAAGAGCCGATCATCATGGCAGCCTTCTGCTTATGGAAGGCATCTACTATCTTTTGCAGCGTCTTAGGTGAAGAATAGAGGTCGTCACTATCCAGCTGGACGGCAAACTTACCACAATGGTCGCTGTTGATAGCCATATTCCAGCAGCCACCAATGCCAAGGTCGTTGCGATCAGGCACAATCTGGACAAGGCGTCCTGCCTGCTTATCATTCCGTTCCTCCATCTCATGGGCAATCTCTGAAAGGATTTCGCCCGTACGGTCGGTAGAATGATTATTTACCACGATAACATTAAACTTGAAGCTGGTCTTCTGACTGAGTGCGCTCTTCACTGCGTCAGCTATCGTCTTTTCACGGTTGAATACCGGAATAATGACAGAAGCCTCGTATTCAAACTCCTGCTCATCAAAATCAGGCTGTCGATAGTAATTAGTATCAACCAAGGCTCCCACCTTTTCGAGATGATGGGTGCAAGCCTTCTCCATCTCTATCTGTACCTCCCGGTTGCGAGGGTTCACATAGTCGAACTGCTTTTCTCCACTCTTTCTGGTATCGAGCTCATCTTCCGTATAGAGGAATTCATTGATATGGAATATCTCTCCCACTCTACTCAGATAAAGACGAAGGTCATAGAGTCCTGCAAACTGATATTCCTGTCTGTCCTGCTGCGCTGCATAGTCGAGCAGATTCTGTGCCTTCACAAGCCAGAGACTTCCGAAATCAAAGTCATCACGAAGTGAACCAGCCTGATAGTCGATGACCGGATGCTTCTCCAGCTTACCCTCCTGTACGGAGTAATGATCGGAGTATACCATGACCGCTCCCGTATCATCTGCGGTACGGAGGAAACGTTCCAAGGCATACAATCCCCAACGGATAGGAGTGGCTTTGGTACAAATGATTACATAGTCGGCATCGGTGTTCTCAGCAATACTTCTAACAGTATTGGAACTCTCCAATCGGTCGACAACGATAAATGTACAACCATCAGGCACTTGATGAGAAGCAGCGAAATCAGCACTCACCAAGAGATTGATATGTTGAACTGTCTTGTTGTCATGAAGTTCCAAGAGTGCTTCCTGGGCAACATCCAGGTCTTCACAAGGCAAGAAAAGGTCTATTTTTTGTCTCATTTCTTTGTTTCTATTTTTTCGTTTTTCGTCCCATTTGGGGGCATCAAACTATGTTTTTTATCTTTATTTCAACTTATTATCTTAAAATATGTGGCAAAGATAACAATTTTTCGGCAAAAAACACTATCTTTGCAGTATGAATAATGAAAAAAAATATCTTTTAGGCCTTACACTTGCCGAATTGAAGCAGGTGGCAAAGGATCTCGGCATGCCTGCCTTCACCGGCGGACAAATGGCGAAGTGGCTCTATGAGCAGCATGTAAAGAGCATTGACGAGATGACCAATATCTCGAAAGCCAACCGTGCAAAACTCGCTGCCGAATACGAAATAGGTTGCTTCGGATATTCCGATGCACAACATTCCGTGGATGGAACCATCAAGTATCTCTTCCCTACCCGAAGCGGCAAGTTTGTGGAAACGGTTTATATTCCAGATAAGGACCGTGCCACGCTCTGTGTTTCTTCGCAGGTGGGTTGCAAGATGAACTGTCTCTTCTGCCAAACAGGTAAGCAGGGATTCGAGGGAAGTCTGCCTGCCGGCGACATCCTGAACCAGATTTACTCATTGCCTGAGGTAGACAAACTCACCAACATCGTATTCATGGGACAGGGCGAGCCTATGGACAACCTCGACAACGTGCTTCGTGCTACGGAAATTCTGACAGCCGACTATGGCTGGGCATGGAGTCCTAAGCGTATCACTGTAAGTTCTGTAGGCATCAAGAACAAGCTGAAGCGATTCCTGGAAGAGAGCGAATGCCATGTGGCTATTTCCATGCACGACCCTATTCCTTCAGAGCGCGCAGAACTGATGCCTGCAGAAAGAGGTATGGGTATTGAGCAGGTGGTAGAGCTTTTGAAGAACTACGACTTCTCCCACCAGCGTCGCCTCTCGTTCGAATACATCGTATTCAAGGGAGTGAATGACAGCATGCAGCATGCCAAGGCAATCATCAAGTTGGTAAAGGGACTGGACTGCCGTTTCAACCTGATCCGCTTCCACCAGATTCCAGATATTCCCCTGCAGGGCGTGAATGACGAAAAGATGGAGCAGTTCCGCGATTACCTTACCTCGCACGGCGTGTTTACAACCATCCGTGCCAGCCGTGGACAAGACATCTATGCAGCCTGCGGCTTGCTGAGTACCTCGAAGAAGATTGGCGAAATACGCCAGCATGAGGACGAAGAGAAAAAAGAGTAGACGAAAAGAACATAGCATAATGGTGAGAAATACGATAACGTTTCTTTTCCCGTTCTGCCTGATATTTCTCCTCTTGACAAGTTGCGGTTTAACGGGGAAGAACAGGAAAAAGCCAGCCAGTACAGGGCAACCTTACGAGATTGTACTGGAAGGAGATACCGACAGCATCGTTACCAGGATACTGACGGAAGACGTTCCATCCCTTCCCCAACCCGAGCCTCTCTGCAAACTGATTCAGGTGAAGAAGGGGAAGACAAAAGGCAGCTACCTGCTCGTCAGAACCCGCATCATCGTCAATATCACAGATAAAGACTTCGCTGTCAAGTTGAGCCACGATGAGAATGCGGAACCGCAAAACATCATCCGCATCAATGCCCATTCCGTACAGCAGCTGCGAGAAAGACTCAATGGCGAAAAGCTCCGCCAAATTGTAGATGAAGCTGAACTGAAACATCTGGCAGAGATGATCTCCAACAATCCCAGCAAGCAGAACAAGGAGATGCAGGAAGAGGTAAAGAAGACATTCGGACTTGACATGAAAATCCCGGTATCGATGAATGCCAGCAAGAAAGCAAAAGACTTCATCTGGATTTCGAACAACGCAAGTACGGGAATGCAGAACCTGCTCGTGATGAAAGTGAAGAGTGAAGAACGAAGAATGAAGAATTCAAATGCTTTTCATGTAAATGTAAATGACAAGGCTCAGATTGATAGCATTCTTCGAACCAACATGCCGGGCGAAACCGACAGCATGTATATGACCATTCCTGTTCTTTTAGAAAGAGGACTCTGGGAGATGAAAGGGGATGCCATGGGAGGACCTTACGTGATGCATCGCATCCATAACCTCTATGTCATCGGCTTCGTCTATGCACCCGAAATGAAAAAGAAAATATTAATCAAGCAGCTCGAAGCTGCAATTTCCACAATAAAATAAAATACATCAATGGACAATAAGAAAATCAGAGTGGCTATCACTCACGGAGATACCAACGGTATCGGATATGAACTCATCTTTAAGACATTTGCAGAATCAGAGATGCTGGATTTCTGTACACCAATCATCTACGGTTCACCAAAGGTGGCAGCCTATTATCGCAAGGCGATGAACCTGCCAGCACAGTTTTCTATCATCCAGAAAGCAGAAGATGCAGAAGAAGGACGCATCAACCTGCTTGCAGCTGTAGATGAAGAGGTAAAGGTAGACATGGGTATGCCTACCACCGAATCGGGCGCAGCAGCTATCAAAGCGCTCGACAGAGCAATGACTGATTTCAGAGACAATCTCTATGATGTGCTAATCACAGCCCCTATCAATAACCAGAATGCCCAGATAGAAGGTTTCCCATTCAAGGGACACAAGCATTATATAGAAACTTGTCTTGGCGAAGGACAGGAAGCCCTTTCCATCCTCGTAGGTGGCAACCTTCGCATAGCATCAGTTACAGAGAAGACTCCATTCAAAAATGTAATAGCCGGAATCACCGAGGAACGCATTATCGAAAGAGTAAAGCTCATGCAACAAACCATCAAAAGAGATTTCCTCATCACCAACCCACGCATAGCAGTGCTTGCCCTCAATCCTCGCAGCAACGAAGAGGAAAGTTGCGGCAAGGAGGAGAGCGAAATCATCATTCCTGCTATTGACAAATTAGCAGAACAAGGCATTCAGGCTTTTGGTCCATACGCAGCAGATGAGTTCTTCGGTAAGGGATATTTCAGCGACTTTGACGGAATCATGGCCATGTATCATGACCAAGCCACTACCCCATTCCATTCTCTCTATACAGAGGATGGCGTCATCTACACTGCAGGTTTGCCTATCATCCATACAGCAGCCAACATGGCACCAAGTTACAGCATTGCAGGCTGCAATGAAGCTGACGAGTCATCGTTCCGCCAGGCAGTATTCCTGGCTATTGATGCTTTCCAGAACAGAAACAGCTATGATGAGGCAATAGAAAATCCACTTCCAAAACTCTATCACGAGAAGCGTGACGAGAGCGAAAAGGTAAGATTCTCAATCCCAAAGAAGGGCGGCAAGCCATTCCCTCCAAAGAATGAAAAGAACTTTACACCTCGTCCAAAGAATGAAGGTCAGGAAGCTCCGCAAGCTACAACTGAACCAGCTCAGCAAGTAGCTCCAGAAGCTTAATTTAAAGCAAAATATGATGCCCAAGAATAGGTAAACGTTAAAAAAGACCTATTTTTGGGCAATATATGCTGATATTTCAAAAAAAATGTGTAATTTTGGCAGCTAAATGGATACATCTGAACTACAGAAAATAAAACAACGCTACAATATCGTCGGAAATAGCGACGGATTGAATCATGCTCTCGATGTCGCCTTACAGGTGGCACCGACAGATCTTTCTGTGCTTATTATCGGAGAAAGTGGAGTTGGTAAGGAAATCATTCCGAGGGTGATCCATGACAACTCACCTAGAAGAAGAGAAAAGTATTTTGCCATCAACTGCGGAAGCATTCCTGAGGGCACTATAGACAGTGAGCTATTTGGACATGAGAAGGGTTCCTTTACCGGAGCCATAGGAGAAAGCGAAGGCTACTTCGGAATAGCCAACAAGGGTACTATATTTCTTGACGAGGTGGGCGAACTGCCCATACAGACTCAGGCAAGACTGCTGAGAGTGCTGGAAACGGGCGAATATATCCGCGTAGGTGGAACAGAGATTCGCAAGACCAACGTACGAATCGTTGCTGCCACCAACGTCAACATGAGAAAGGCAATCAGCGAAGGAAGATTCCGCGAAGACTTGTATTACCGACTGAATACAATTCCTATCCAGATGCCTCCACTTCGCGAACGAGGAAATGACATCTTACTGTTGTTCCGCCTTTTCGCCATGCAAATGGCAGAGAAATACAATCTGCCAAAGATCAGCCTGACAGAAGATGCCAAGAAACTCATGCTGAAATATAAGTGGCCAGGCAACGTGAGACAGCTCAAGAACATTACCGAGCAAATGTCGGTATTAAGTAGCGAACGGGAAATTAACATGGAGACACTCATGCATTTTATCCCACGCGATGAAGAGACTACTCAACTTGCCACCATTCCACAGAGCAACAACACCTCGCACAGTTATGAAAACGAACGAGAATTTCTCTATAAGATTCTTTACGAACTAAGAGGAAACGTGAGTGACCTGCGAAGAGAGGTGGGATCATTGCGCAAGCAACTGGATGAAGCCCGTCAACTAAGAGGAGCAGAAGGATTCAGTAGTCCTACCTCTGTATCGAGCATGAGTCCAACAACCTATCCGGCTGAGTTTGAAAAAACACAGTCTATCACACCAGCAGAAGGAATGATGCGGCATGACACAGGAATCATCCAGCATGATACAGGAATCATCCGACATGAACCGGGAATCATCCGAGCTGACGAAATGGGACAATCGGAACCAGAAGAAATCGAGGCAGAAGAAATCAAAGAGAACGACTCACTGAATCTCGATGACTTGAGCAAACAAATGATAGAAAAGGCTCTGGAACGCAACAATGGCAATCGAAAGAAAGCCGCTGAGGAATTGGGTATATCAGACAGAACCCTTTACCGAAAAATAAACAAATATAAATTATGAAGCATTTACGCGCGTACATATATATATTAGGGATTTCATTGGTCATAGGCATCATGACTGCATGTTCCGTTAGCTACGGCTTCAACGGCGCCAGCATTGACTATACCCAGACAAAGACCATCCAAATAGCAGACTTCCCTATCAGAAGTTCATATGTTTGGGGACCAATGGGACCAATGTTCAACAACGAGCTGAAAGACAAATTTGCCAACAATACCCAATTGCGACAGGTTTCCCGTAATGGCGACCTGAAGATTGAGGGTGAAATCACCCAATATTCACAGCGCAACAAGTCGGTATCTGCTGAAGGTTATTCTGCACAGACAGAATTGAGTATCACCGTCAATGTCCGCTTCACGAATAACAAGAAACATACCGAGGACTTCGAAAAGTCATTCACCTCTGCAAAGACCTACGATACCACAAAAAGTTTAGCTTCTGTTCAGGAAGAACTGGTCACCCAGATGGTAAAAGACTTGGTAGACCAGATATTCAACGCTACAGTAGCTAACTGGTAAGAAAATGTAAGTGAAGAACGAAGAGTGAAGAGTGAAGAATTCAACAGCTATACAAATCATAAAGTTCAAAGCTCAAAGTTCAAAATTCAAAGTTCATAGTAACCAAACATTAAATAGAACAAAGTGGAATTAAGCAGATTGATACAACACCCAGAGGAGATGAACCGGGAGACGCTCTACGACTTGCGCGCCCTCTTGGCTCTATATCCCTATTATCAAACGGCTCGCCTCTTGATGTTGAAAAACCTGTACCTACTCCACGACCCCAGTTTCGACGAAGAGCTACGCCGTGCAGCCATCTACATAACCGACCGCAAGGTCATCTTCGAAATGGTTGAAGCAGCGCACTATCAGTTCAAGAAAGAAAACTATGGGGAAAAGAGCAAGACTTATCCTACTCAAGGAGAAGCATCGAAAAGCAACTTGCACAATACATCTAAGGCAGACCGCACAAGCGACCTTATCGACAGTTTCCTAGGTTCTATACCAACAGATGCAGAAGAAAAAGAAGCTAAGAAAGAAAAGCGGAAGCCAACACCTGCAGATGCAGCTGTTGATTATGTAGCTTATCTGATGGAGACTGAAGATCAAGAAGAAGAAGAGAAACCTTCAAGAACCATCAGTCTGATTGATGACTTCATGGAAGATGGAGGATTCAAATTGCCAAAGATACAGCAAGGAGAGGAATACAAGCCAGAATACACGCCTCAGCTGGAAGATGACAATGACAACGAGGAACAAACTGAAAATAGTGGTGTATTTACAGAAACCCTCGCCCGCATCTACATCAAACAGGGCAAGTATGAACGAGCTTATCAAATTATCGAGCGACTCTACAAGCAGCATCCACACAAGAGTGCCTACTATGTGGACCAGCTAAGATTTCTCGAGAAACTGATGTTAAACGGAAATAATAAAAATAACAAATAAAAATAATAAATAAAACTAGTTTTAAAAAATGGCTTACACATTATTTGTAGTATTAATCGTCCTGGTAGCAATCATGATGATTTTCATCGTGCTCATCCAGGAATCAAAGGGAGGTGGACTTGCAAGTAACTTCTCTTCAACAAACTCTATCATGGGCGTTCGTAAGACAACCGACATTATAGAGAAATTAACATGGGGTCTCGCTGGTGCCATGGTAGTTATCAGCATAGTTTGTGCTTATGTTGCACCTCAGGCAGCTGGCGAAAGCAGCGTTATGGAAGGTGCAACTCAGGAGCAGACTGCTCTTCCTGCTATGCCAGGTGCTAGCAAGGATGCTGCAGCAGGTGCTCAGAAAGCAGCCCCAGCAGCTAATGGTGCAGCAGATGCTCAGAAAGCAGCAACTCCAACAGTACCAGCTAGCCCTGCTAAGTAATAGCTTGTAAACTTATAAATAGCATTTTCCCATCAAAAAAACTGCAGTTTTAAGGGGAAATGCTATTTTTTTACAGAAAAATGAAGTTTTTCAGAAAAAAGTTTAGAAAAAATTTGGTGGATTCAAAAAAATGTAGTACCTTTGCACTCGCTTAAAAGAAATAACAATTAAGCAAGCTAACATGGTGGACGTAGTTCAGTTGGTTAGAGCGTCAGATTGTGGTTCTGAATGTCGTGGGTTCGAGTCCCACCTTCCACCCATAAAGCATTAAGATTGCCAATCTCTAGTATTAGAGGTTGGCTTTTTTATTTTCATCCATTTCTCATTTATCTTCATCTTCCCCCTATTGGTTTTCATCCAGCATCCATAGTGAAGGAAAAAAATAAACCATACAAGATGACCGAAGGCATCCTATATGGTTTATATATCCTTATATTCGATTACTCACACTGCCATTTACGGGAACTGAGGATAATCCTCAAAACGAGGCTTGCGCTTCTCCAGGAAAGCCTTGCCACCCTCCTGAGCCTCATCCATGGTATAATAGAGCATCGTTGCATCACCAGCCAACTCCTGAATACCAGCCTGACCATCCAACTCAGCATTCAAGCCAGCCTTGATCATACGGAGAGCCAAAGGAGAACGCTCCATCATGATTTCAGCCCATTCTACGCAGGTATCTTCCAACTGGTCGAGAGGAACCACCTTGTTGACCATTCCCATCTCTTCTGCCTCCTTCGCAGAATACTGCTTGCAGAGGAACCAGATTTCACGGGCCTTCTTCTGACCAACCATTCTTGCCAGATAAGAAGAACCGAAACCTGCATCGAAGCTTCCTACCTTAGGACCAGTCTGTCCGAAGATGGCATTCTCTGAAGCGATGGTCAGGTCGCACATCACATGAAGCACATGACCACCACCGATGGCATAACCGTTCACCATGGCGATAACAGGCTTTGGCAAACGACGAATCTGCATCTGTACATCAAGCACGTTGAGACGAGGCACACCATCGTTGCCAACATATCCACCTCTACCCTTCACATGCATATCTCCACCGGCACAGAAAGCCTTGTCGCCAGCACCCGTCAGGATAACCACACGGATATCCAGACAGTCACGACAGTAGTTGAAAGCCTGCGCCATCTCCCAGGTAGTCAATGGAGTGAAGGCGTTGCGATAACGCTCACGATTGATGGTAATCTTAGCAATGTGATTATACTCCTCGAAGATGATTTCCTTGAAATCAAAACCTTCTATCTTTTTCCATTCTCTCATTTACTTTGAACTTTGATTATTGAACTTTGAACTTTATGATTACTTTCAGGTTACTTTCAGAAAGGATGGATCATCCTTCTTTCTCTGATGATAACTCTAAACTATTATAATATTCATCCAGAACCTGATTATCTGTTTCTATATCCGTAAGAACCTCCAGAAGCATCGGTCTGCTTGACTCGGTATGGATGAGCCAATCGATGCCCTCACAGAGCGACTTCATATCATCAGCATTCTGATAGGCTACATCTTGTGCCAGACAGATGTGATAAGCAGAAGTGCAATGCTCAGCCATCACCAGTTTCTCGCGTGCAGAACTTTCCTTCAATCCCTTGAACTTGGCAAAGATGGCTCCGCCGCCATTATTCAAGAGCAAGATGCGAAGACTGCCATTGAGATTCTGATTCCAGAGGGCATTCTGATCGTAGAAGAAACTCAGGTCGCCCAACACGCAGAAAACCTTCTGCTGGCTCCTGGCATCAGGATGATGATATTCCGAAAGATAGATAGACAAGCCCGCAGCTGCAGATAGCGAACCCTCGATACCATTCACGCCACGATTGCAATGCACGTACTGACGGGCGTAGATACAAGCCAGTCGAATTGCCATACTGTTGCCGTAGAAGAGACGGCATTCACGGGTATCATCCAGCGAATGAGCCAGATATTCCGTCTGGAAAACCTTTACGGCAGCCATACTGCTGAAAGACGGTTCATAATCGAAAGCATGACGCTTAGCCGCCAACAGGGCTTTCTCCCAACGTTCCTTATACGCATCCACTTCATCCCGAGAAACCCGATCGTAAGAGGTCATGGCATCCGCCAGCAGTGTGGTATCGCATTGGAAGATACGGTCAATACGCATAAAAGTATCAATGTAATCACCATCAGTACTTGCCCGCCACACCTTAGCACCTTTCTTCACGGCAAGGCGAAGGAACAGCTTGAGGCGCTTGCTCACCAGGGTGCCTCCTACATAGAGAATAAAATCGGGCATATAATCCGCGTTATCCCCCACCTTATTCAGCACTTCATCGAAATTGGTAACCAGGAGATTGCTGGAAAATTCCCGACATGCAGGATCCTCGCTTGACGTACCTAAAGCCGTCGGTTCGATGAGCGTAACTGCCCACGAATCAATCTGCTTGATACCGTAAAGCTGACTGCATGGATAATCCTGTCCCACCACGATCATCGGCTTTCTGGCATTCAGAAAATCAAGCATATCACCGTAATGGAAACTGCCGCCAAAGAGATTGGTCTTCACGTAATCCACCCAATGAGTTTTCGGCAGCTTGTCTACCGTAAACTGATAGAGAGGTTCAGAAAGCTGGATATTGATATGTACCGGACCTATCTTGCGGTGCACGCAGTCGATGACCGCTTCATGCACCAACCGTTCACAATACCAAGCCTGCTCCTCGTTGGATACGATTGGAAGATTCACGCTTCTGTTCACCATCGTACCGAAGACATGAGCCTGCGGCAGGGTCTGTCCATCCTGCTGACCTATCCAAGCCTCCGGTCTATCTGCCGAAATGATGATGATTGGCAACTTCTGATAATAAGCCTCACAGACTGCCGGATAGAGATTGAGCAATGCAGAACCGGAAGTAACACAGACCGCTACCGGATCAGGACACGGTGACGGATTACCCAAGGCAATACCCATAGCCACAAATCCCGCACTGCGTTCATCGGTGACTGGATAGCAGGTAATGCCATCCATCTCATTAAGATTATGTACGATGGGCGCATTACGACTTCCAGGACAAACCACTACTCTTCTCACACCATGAGATGCGAGAACACCCGTCAGGATATTGACATTATCGATATTACTAAACACGAAAACTAATTTATAATATATAATTTACAATTAATAATTAACAATTGCCAATTCTGCTAAAGCAAAACCCGTCTGATTGTCTGCATTTTAGCTTCAGTTTCCTTCCACTCCTTTTCCATCTCGCTCTCCTTGAGCAATCCACCACCGGCATATAGTTCACAGATGCCATCCTGCAAGATGTTCATGCAGCGGAGAGAAACGAAGAGATGAGTCTTTCCCTTCGAAGAAATCGGACCGACAAAACCGCTATAGTATTTACGGGAATGAAGCTCATGCTGCAATATGAACCGGCGAGCCGCATCCTTTGGAATACCACAGACTGCAGGCGTAGGATACAAAGCATTGAGCACATCCCCCAATCTGCCTTTATCCAGCAATCTGAAAGAGATATCGGTACGGAGATGATAAAGATTGGCAGCCATCGTGGTATACGGACCTTTCAGTCTGTAATCCCCAGCAAAGCCCTTGATGCAGTCTTCGATATAATCCGTAACATACTGCTGCTCTTCCCTGTTCTTCTCCGACCATTCCACGCCCTCTACCGGATAATCAGCAATGGTTCGGGAAGGCTCCGCCTTTTGCGTACCTGCCAAAGACATCGTCTGATACTCATCTCCCTCCCCCTTGAGCAAGATTTCCGGAGTCGCCATCAGCCACATACCCGATTGAGAAGTATAAACCAAGGCAACGAAAAGACGAGGATACATACGGCAGGTTTTCAGGAAAAGCGTCTTTAAAGACGCAACATCTTGAGCATCAACACTATCTATCTTTTTAATTCTGATTTTATCACTCACCAGAGAAACTTTTCTTGCCAAAACAATCTTGCTGAATGTCTCTTCGGATAACTGCTGATGAAAGCATTCAAACTCTCTGGCGTAGGCCTCAAAATTACGTCCCGACGTAGCGTTTACTGCGTCCCGATGCAGTTCTGGCTGCGTCCCGACGTATGAAGAGCTACGTCGGGATGCATTTTCAGCCCCATCGGGAGAGGATTGCGAAGCCTTCTCTTCAGGGTCATTTTCGTTCCCCACAGCAATCAGTTTGCTTTCATCAGGATGAATCAAAAGCACAGGACAATCGCTGGATGGCGAGAAGGGAGCTATTACAAACCCCTCCTTACCATTCAGTTCTGCCACAGAGGAGAGAACTTCCGGCTCACCCTCATGCTGCACCACATAATGAGCGTGATGCAGATAAGGCAAACGATAGTATGCAAATGCCGTCATACTTTATTCTTCTGTCTTATTAGATTCCTGCATCTTAGTATCTTTCTTCTTAGGAGTAAACACATAGTTGGTTACCTGTACGGTGCAGATCAACTCATCAGCAGTGTTTTTGATTGCAACTTCCCAAGTATGCAGGGTCCTGCCTTTGTGAACCAGCTTGGCATATGCAGTAACCGTATCTCCCTCGCTCACTGCTAGTACATGAGTGCCACTCACATTGATGCCCACAGCTATCTGACCAGGGCAGAGAGCCAAGGAGCCGATACCTGCCACATTTTCCGCCAGTGCCAGAGAAGCACCCCCACTCAGGAATCCGAATGGCTGGCGATTACGCTCATCCACTTTCATCGTAGCCTGAAGCGTATCAGGCTCAGGAGTTGAGATAAAATGCATGCCGAGGGTTTTAGAAAGTCCATCGGTCTTACTTATTCTTTTTACTACTTCGTCTATGTTCATCCTTATCAAAATTTAAAGTTGGTTGTTTAGGGGGATAAGAGCAAACGGATGTCCAGCTCACTCCTCACCTCATTTTCTTGCAAAATTAATGCAAATAAAAGACAAAACAAAATAAATAAGCCTTTTTTATACTTTTAAGCACTTTTACTTGGTATGAACCGCATTTTTTTACTATCTTTGCAGCATATTGAAACAACAACAAACGATTTTATGAAAAAATTACTCCTAGGACTATTATGTACTATTACTTTTGGTGCATACGCAAATCCGGCAGACGATCTTCTGAATCGCATAGACAAGGGAGCTGCTGCCAAGTTCAAGACGATACTTGTCAAGTCTGACAAAGATTTCTTCGAGATAGACCAAGCTAGAAGCGGAAAGAATGCAACAGCATCCCAATCTGCCGGTAGAAACAATCCCATCATCATCCGGGGCAACTCCTGGGTGAATATCGCCGTGGGCATCAACTGGTATCTGAAGCATTATGCCGGCATTCATATCACATGGAACAGCATGAACACCAAACTGCCAGCAGTACTGCCAGCCGTCAAGCAGAAGGAGCGCCACGAGACCGACCTCAAACTGCGCTACGATTTCAACTACTGTACCTTCTCCTACACGATGGCTTTCTGGGACTGGAACCGATGGCAAAAAGAAATAGACTGGATGGCGCTTCACGGCATCAACATGCCACTTGCAGCCGTGGGCACAGAATGCGTGTGGCGCAACATGCTCCTGAAACTGGGATATTCAGAAGAAGAAGTGGGCAAGTTCATCGCCGGACCCGCTTTCCTTGCCTGGTGGGAGATGAACAACCTGGAAGGTTGGGGAGGTCCGCTTCCATTGAGCTGGTATAAGCAGCAGGAAACTCTCCAGAAGAAGATTCTTGCCAGAATGAAGGAGATGGGAATGAAACCTGTCTTGCCTGGCTATTGCGGTATGGTACCTCACGATGCCAAAGAGAGATTGGGGTTGAACGTGACGGATGCCGGCAAGTGGAACGGTTACCAGCGCCCTGCCAACCTCTCTCCTACCGATAGCAGATTTACAGAAATCGCCGACCTATATTATAAGGAACTGACCAAGCTCTACGGAAAATCAGATTTCTATTCGATGGATCCTTTCCACGAGAGCGGTGATGATGCAGCCGTGGATTATGCCAAAGCAGGAAAGGCACTGATGAGTGCAATGAAGCGTGCTAACCCAAAAGCCATCTGGGTGGTACAGGGATGGAACGAAAATCCTCGCCCTCAGATGATTGAAGACTTAAAGGTAGGCGACATCCTGGTGCTCGACCTCTTCTCCGAATGCCGTCCGATGTTTGGCGGTCCCAGCATTCTGAAGCGCGATGGTGGTTACGGCAAGCACCAGTGGCTCTTCTGTATGCTAGAGAATTTCGGTGGCAATGTGGGTCTGCATGGAAGAATGGACCAACTGCTGAACAACTTCTATCTGGCAACGGGGAAAAAGGACACCCAAAAACAAGAGAATTCTTCACTCCTCACTCTTCACTCTTCACTTAAGGGATGGGGCTTCACGATGGAAGGTTCAGAAAACAACCCTGTGATGTTTGAACTGATGAGCGAACTGCCTTGGCGTGCCGAGAAGACTACCAAGGAAGACTGGCTCAAGGAATACTGCTATGCCCGATATGGGGTACACGATGCAACCATCGAGAAAGCATGGACAATTCTGGCTCAGAGCATCTACAACTGCCCGATGGGCAACAACCAGCAGGGTCCTCACGAGAGCATCTTCTGCGGACGCCCTTCGTTAAACAACTTCCAGGTTTCCAGTTGGTCGAAGATGCGCAACTATTACGACCCGGAGGATACCCGGCAGGCAGCCATCCTCTTTGCCAGCGTAGCAGACAAATACCGTGGCAACAACAACTATGAGTATGACCTGGTAGATATCTGCCGCCAGGCACTTGCCGACCAGGGGCGCAAACAGTACTGGAAAGCCATTGCAGACTATCAAGCCTTCTCCCGTAAGGAGTTCGACAAGGATGCTGACCGTTTCCTGAAGATGATTCTTCTACAGGACCAACTGCTCGGTACCCGTCCAGAATTCCGTCTGGGACATTGGATAGAGGAAGCACGCAACCTGGGCAAGACCGCTGAAGAGAAAGACCTCTACGAATGGAATGCCCGAGTACAGATTACCACCTGGGGCAACCGTGTCTGCGCAGACGATGGCGGACTACGGGATTATGGACACAAGGAATGGCAAGGTTTGCTGAAGGATTTCTACTACAAGCGATGGAGTACCTATATGAAAGCACTCGCCGACCAGATGGCAGCTTGCACCAACATCGATTACGATGCCTTGGGCAGTGGCAAGAATGCAGGAAAAACATCCGCAGAACTCTTCCAGCTGGCATTGCCTAGCGCACCGAAAATCGACTGGTATGCGCTGGAGGAACCATGGACCCTGCAGAAGAATCCATACTCTTCAAAACCAGAAGGGAACCCTGTGGATGTAGCAAAAGAAGTCATTCATTTCATCAAGTAATTCGTGAAAGTCATCAAGTAATATATGAACAGATTAAAATCACTCGACGTGATGCGAGGACTCACCGTAGCCCTCATGATATTGGTTAACAATGGCGGGGAGCACAACTACAGCTTTCTGGAGCATAGCAAGTGGAATGGTCTCACACCGTGCGACCTTGTCTTCCCGTTCTTCCTCTTCATGATGGGAATGTCAACCTTCATATCCCTGAAGAAGACAGAGTTCAAGCCCTCAGCCCACGTCTATAGAAAGATAGCCAAGCGAACCATCCTACTCTTCCTCATCGGTTTGGGTATCAACTGGTTTGACATGATATGCAGTGGAGATGCACTAGACTTTGCCCACCTGCGAATATGGGCAGTATTGCAGCGCATAGCCATCTGCTACGGAGTCGTGGCCCTGCTCGCCATCACCCTGAACCATCGCTATTTCATCCATACCATCATCGGATTACTCGTAGTTTATATGGGCATTCTGGTGTTTGGCAATGGCTATGCATACGATGCATCCACCAATATCCTGGCACAGGTAGACCGCAGCATTTTCGGCATCAACCATCTCTATCAAAGAAGTCCGGTAGACCCGGAAGGATTACTGAGCACGATTCCATCCATCGCCCATACGATGATAGGATTCCTCTGCTGCAAGTACATTTCCGTAGCAGGTCAGACCGTAGATTCGAAGATCAAGGTATTGAAGGTGGCAGGTCTCGTGATGGTAGCTCTAGGCTTCGGACTCTCCCTGATTGGTTTCGGCATCAACAAGCGCATCTGGAGTCCCAGCTACGTATTCGTAACCTGCGGATTCGCCTCCTGGATATTGGGCATCCTGTTGCAGTTTATCGACAACAAGCCGAGCAGCAAGGACAACATCCTGACCAAGGGTCTGCTTGCCTTTGGCATGAATCCGCTTTTTCTCTATGTGATGAGCGAGGCACTTGCCATCCTCTTTGGAAGCTTTGACATCAAGGCAGAGATTTTCATTGGCATCCAGAGCGTCATCAGCGATGAGTATGTAGCATCGCTCACCTACGCCCTCTTCTTTGTAGCTATCCACGCAGCAATGGGTATCTGGATGTATCACCGAAAAATCTTCATCAAACTATAGGCTTGCGCAACATTTGCATAGATAAATTACCTTATTGTATTAAAAAGCATAAAAATAGGGCAAGAGTTCGAAAAATTATTTGTATTTTTGCACCAACAAAAAGAAAACAAATAGATATATCTAAATAAAGTATGAACATTTTAGAGTTAAGCGAACAGGAAATCGTTCGCAGACAAAGTCTTCAGACATTGCGCGAGATGGGCATCGACCCATACCCAGCAGCAGAGTTTCCAACCAATGCATTCAGCACTGACATCAAAGCTGAGTTTAAGGACGAGGACGAGCCACGCCAGGTAGTTATCGCTGGCCGTATGATGGGTCGCCGCGTAATGGGTAAAGCCAGCTTCGCTGAGTTGCAGGACTCAAAGGGAAGAATCCAGGTTTACATCGCCCGCGACGAGATTTGTCCAGACGAGAACAAGGACCTTTACAATACAGTATTCAAGAAGCTTCTCGACATCGGTGACTTCATCGGTGTAAAGGGTTTCGTATTCCGTACACAGACTGGCGAAATTTCAGTTCACGCCAAGGAGTTGTGCCTGCTCTCCAAGAGCTTGAAGCCACTCCCAATCGTGAAGTACAAGGATGGTGTGGCTTACGATAAGTTCGACGACCCAGAGTTGCGTTACCGTCAGCGCTATGTTGACCTCATCGTAAACGATGGTGTGAAGGAAACCTTCCTGCAGCGTGCCACTGTGCTCCGCACTCTCCGCAGCGTACTTGACAACGCTGGTTATACAGAGGTAGAGACACCTACCCTGCAGAGCATTGCCGGTGGTGCTTCAGCCCGTCCATTTATCACCCACTTCAACGCACTCGATCAGGATATGTACATGCGTATCGCTACCGAGCTTTATCTGAAGCGCCTCATCGTAGGTGGTTTCGAGGGTGTTTATGAAATCGGCAAGAACTTCCGCAACGAGGGTATGGACCGCAACCACAACCCTGAGTTTACCTGTATGGAGCTTTATGTTCAGTACAAGGACTACAACTGGATGATGGCTTTCACAGAGAAGTTGCTCGAAACCATCTGTATCGCCGTCAACGGCAAGCCAGAGCGCGAGATTGATGGCAACATCATCAGCTTCAAGGCTCCATATCGCCGTCTCCCTATCCTCGATGCCATCAAGGAAAAGACCGGTTTCGACTGCAACGGCAAGACCGAGGAAGAGATCCGCGCATTCTGCAAGGAGAAGGGCATGGACGTAGATGAGACCATGGGTAAGGGTAAGTTGATTGATGAGCTCTTCGGTGAGTTCTGCGAGGGCACTTTCCTCCAGCCAACCTTCATCACCGACTATCCTGTAGAGATGTCTCCATTGACCAAGATGCACCGTTCTAAGCCAGGCTTGACCGAGCGTTTTGAGTTGATGGTAAACGGTAAGGAGCTTGCCAATGCATACTCTGAGCTCAACGACCCAATTGACCAGGAAGAGCGTTTCATCGACCAGATGAAGCTTGCCGACAAGGGTGATGATGAGGCAATGATCATCGATCAGGACTTTCTCCGTGCCCTCCAGTACGGTATGCCTCCAACATCAGGTATCGGTATCGGTATCGACCGCTTAGTCATGTTGATGACCGGCAAGACCTTCATCCAGGAAGTACTGTTCTTCCCACAGATGAAACCAGAGAAGAAGATGCCACAGAGCACCATCAAGGAATGGGCAGAGATTGGCGTGCCAGAGGATTGGGCATACGTGCTCCGCAAGGCAGGCTTCAACCTCATCTCTGATATCCGTGAAGAGAAGGCTCAGGGACTCCAGCAGAAGATTGGAGAAATCAACAAGAAGTACAAGCTCGGCTATGACAAACCTTCTGTTGACGACATCCAGGGCTGGATTAATGCAGCAAATGCATAATGTATAATTGATAATGTATAATTAATAAGAAGTTTCGGCTTTTTATTAGTTATACATTAACCGGTAAACAAAGGCAAACGCCTCGTTATACATTATTAATTATTAATTATAAATTTATTCGAAGTGTATAATTGCGGTAAAATAGCGATAATTGGCGGCGGTAGCTGGGCTACAGCAATAGCCAAGATTGTGGTGGGCCATACTCATCACATAGGTTGGTATATGCGTCGCGATGACCGCATCGAGGACTTCAAGCGTATGGGCCACAACCCTGCCTATCTGATGTCAGCACGATTCAATGTGGATGAGATATTCTTCTCTTCCGACATCAACAAGATAGTGCAGAACTACGATACACTCGTATTCGTTACCCCATCGCCTTACCTGAAGAACCATCTTAAGAAACTCAAGACACGTATCAGCGACAAGTTCATCATCACAGCCATCAAGGGTATCGTGCCTGATGAGAACCTTGTCTGCTCGGAATATTTCCATCAGGTTTATGACGTACCATACGAGAACCTGGCATGTATCGGCGGTCCTTCTCATGCCGAGGAGGTTGCCTTGGAGCGATTGAGTTACCTCACCGTGGGTTGCAGCGACACAGACAAAGCGCATGCCTTCGCCAACGACTGTTTGGCGAGTGAGTATATCAAGACCAAAACTTCCAGCGACGTCATCGGTATCGAATACTCATCGGTACTGAAAAACGTGTATGCCATTGCAGCAGGTATCTGTGGTGGTTTGAAGTATGGTGACAACTTCCAGGCGGTACTCATGTCGAACGCCGTACAGGAGATGCATCGCTTCCTCACTGCCGTCCACCCTATCGACCGTTGTATGTACGATTCGGTATATCTGGGCGACCTGCTCGTAACGGGTTACAGCAACTTCTCCCGCAACCGCACCTTCGGAACCATGATAGGCAAGGGCTATAGCGTGAAAAGTGCTCAGATAGAGATGGAGATGATAGCCGAGGGATTTTTCGGCACGAAGTGTATGAAGGAAATCAATCGCCACATGCACGTCAACATGCCGATTCTCGATGCCGTATATAATATATTGTACGAACGTATCAGTCCGCAAATCGAAATCAAGCTCTTGACCGACTCGTTCAGATAAAGGAGAAACATTAACACATTCATTTAGATATTTAAAAGGAAAAAATGAAAAGTATCAGCTTAAACATTACAAAGGCTGCATCATTCCTCGCTGAGGGTGCAGTAAAGGCTTACGAGCCTAAGGTAAAGGCCGCTCAGGAAGCTCTTGAGAACGGCACTTGTGAAGGTAACGATTTCCTGGGATGGTTGCATTTGCCATCTTCTATCACTCCTGAGTTCCTCGATGAGATCCAGGCTGTTGCCAACACATTGCGTGAGAAGTGTGAGGTTGTTGTTGTTGCAGGTATCGGTGGTAGCTACCTCGGTGCTCGCGCCGTTATCGAAGGCCTCGGCAACTCTTTCGCTTGGCTCGTAAACGACAAGAAGAACCCTACTATCCTCTTCGCAGGTAACAATATCGGTGAGGACTACCTCTTCGAGTTGACTTCTTACTTGAAGGACAAGAAGTTTGGTGTCATCAACATCTCTAAGTCTGGTACCACAACTGAGACAGCTCTTGCTTTCCGTCTTTTGAAGAAGCAGTGCGAGGATCAGCGTGGCAAGGACGAGGCTAAGGATGTTATCGTAGCCGTTACCGACGCTAAGAAGGGTGCTGCCCGCACTTGCGCTGACAAGGAGGGTTACAAGAGCTTCATCATCCCAGACAACGTGGGTGGTCGCTTCTCTGTCTTGACTCCAGTAGGTCTGTTGCCTATCGCAGTAGCTGGTTTCGATGTAAAGCAGCTCGTTGCCGGTGCAGCTGAAATGGAGAAGGCTTGCGGCAAGGACGTAGCTTTCGAGGAGAACCCTGCTGCTATCTATGCAGCTACACGTCAGGCTCTCTACACTCAGGCTGGCAAGAAGATTGAGATTGTATGCAACTTCCAGCCAAAGCTTCACTACTTTGCTGAGTGGTGGAAGCAGCTCTATGGTGAGAGCGAGGGTAAGGACCAGAAGGGTATCTTCCCAGCAGCTTGCGACTTCACTACCGACCTTCACTCTATGGGCCAGTGGATTCAGCAGGGCGAGCGGTCTATCTTCGAGACCGTTATCAGCGTTGAGACTCCTAACGAGAAGTTGCTCTTCCCACACGACGATGAGAACCTCGACGGTTTGAACTTCCTCGAGGGCAAGCGTGTTGATGAGGTTAACAAGATGGCTGAGCTCGGTACACGTCTGGCTCACGTTGACGGTGGTGTTCCAAACATCCTGGTTAACGTACCTGAGTTGAACGCTTACTACCTTGGTCAGTTGATCTACTTCTTCGAGAAGGCTTGCGGTATCAGCGGTCTCTTGGAAGAGGTGAACCCATTCAACCAGCCTGGTGTTGAGGCTTACAAGAAGAACATGTTCGCATTGCTCAACAAGCCAGGTTATGAGGCAGAGAGCAAGGCTATCCAGGAGCGTCTGGCTAACGAGAAGTAATTGATGAAAGAAATTATTTCAAAATACTTAAAAGACCACGGCTTTGGGGAATTCAACCCTAAAGCCGTTCTTTTTGATATGGATGGCGTATTATATAATAGTATGCCCAATCATGCCGTGGCATGGCAGGAGTCAATGAAGCAGTTCGATATCCACATGACTGCCGCCGATGCCTATGCCACCGAGGGAGCTCGAGGCATCGATACCATCCAGATGATGGTGAAGAAGCAGAAAGGTATCGATATCTCCCTGGATGAAGCGCAGAAGATGTATGATGTGAAGACCGACATCTTCCATTCCATGCCAATCGCCGAGATATTCCCTGGCGTGAAGGAAATCATGCAGAAGATCAAGGATGCAGGAATGCAGGTGGGAGTAGTTACCGGTAGCGGTCAGCGCCCACTCATCCTGAGACTCCTCAACGACTTCGGCGAATACCTAGACGAAGCGCATATCGTAACCGCATACGATGTGAAGCGCGGCAAGCCAAATCCTGATCCATACCTGATGGGATTGCAGAAGGCTGGCGACTTGAAGCCATGGGAAGGTATCGTGGTAGAGAATGCTCCATTGGGCGTACGTGCCGGTGTAGCTGCCAACATCTTCACAGTGGCTATCAATAGCGGTCCATTGCCAGATAAGGAACTCGCTGATAAAGGTAGCAGTCTGCTCTATCATCAGATGACCGAGTTCTGCGCAGAATTTGAGCAACTCATATCTACAGCCAAACAGATTGCTGCTGGCAATACTCCAAACGTGTAAGTAACCCAATTACTTACACGTTTTTCTTTTATGAAAATAAAAACAAAAAAATATAACGACCATAACAATGATGTTTTTTCATCACTATCTTTGAAGGCAACTACCTGGTATCCAGCTAACCGTGACTACTTCCGTGGCGGTAGTGTCCTGCCACCTTTGCAGGCATCCATCATCGACATGCATACCGTATTCGGAATGCCATCCACCAACGTATCGTTCATCCTTCCATTCATCTGTTTCGTGGTGATTGCCATCTACGGATTCCGCACCAAGTTGCGTAGCATAGGAAAGTTATTGGGTTAATTCTTTCAATAAACAACAAAAAAGCTGTGTTCATCTAGGGATAAACACAGCTTTTTTTGAATTATGTTAAGTGATTTATAACCCACAAAACCTAGATGGTGATTTCTCCAGAACCGTAGCAGCGATGATGATTTTCATCATAAACTACGCAGAATTGGCCTGGAGCTACACCATGAATTGCCTCTTCAGAATGAATCATCCATCTGCCATCATCGAGTTTTTCGATAGTAGCAGGATGATACTCCGGTGTATGTCGAATCTTGAAGGTTACCTTCTGCATCGCCACTTCCCTGGTAAGGAAATGGAAGTCCTGCAATGGGAAATCCTTCTTATAAGCCGTCTGAGGGTCATAACCATGACTTACATACAGAATATTGTTCTCCACATCCTTCTTGATGACGAACCAAGGACCGCCACCAAAGCCCAATCCCTTGCGCTGACCGATGGTATGGAACCACAATCCCTTATGTTCGCCAATGCGCTTTCCGGTCTCCATCTCAATCACATCGCCAGAGTTCTCGCCCAGATATCTGCGGATGTAATCATTATAGTTAATCTGCCCCAGAAAGCAGATTCCTTGACTATCCTTGCGCTTGGCATTGATGAGATGTTCCTCTTCTGCTATCTCACGAATTTCGTTTTTGATGTGATGACCGATAGGGAAAATCGCTTTTTTCAATTGCCAGCTCTCTATCTGAGCCAGAAAATCGGTCTGATCCTTTACGGGGTCAGGACTCGTAACAAGCCATTTATCGCCATTTTCGTCTGTTTCAGTCTGCGCATAATGGCCGGTTGCGATGAGATCATAGTGATGCCCCATCTTCTCATCGAACGCACCGAACTTGATGAGTCTGTTGCACATCACATCAGGATTTGGAGTGAATCCCGCCTTCACCTTGTCCATGGTATAGCGGGTCACCTCGTTCCAGTATTCCTGATGACAGTCAACAACTTCCAGCTTACAGCCATACTTTCGAGCCACGGCAGTAGCCATCTCCAGGTCTTCCTCAGAGGAACAATCCCATTCCTCCTTCTCTTCCGGACCAATCTTGATATAGAAGCAGTCAGGATGCAAGCCCAGTCGGGCAAACTCCCAGACCACCACCGAACTATCCACGCCACCCGAAAGCAGCACAGCCACCCGCTTGTCCTTTACCTCGGCAAGGAAGTGCTCATCTCTGGTCTCCAATTCTTTCTCTCTTGGAGTATCTGTTAATATATTATCCATTTTCTATTCACTATTATTCAAAACTGAAGGCAAAGTTACAATAAATTCCGGAAAATATGCCCTAATTCCTCTTAAAAATCCATTATTTCCCCGAAAAGTCCACCATTTTTCACCATTCTCCGTTTCCATTTGCCATTTCTTCTATCGAAATTCTCTATAGCCAAAATCGACTTATTCCAATGCCAATGCTTTTCTACTTTCGATTTTATCTATACCTTTGCAATCGAAAATCAGAGAGATGCAAGTATGGTAAAAAACTATAACAAGCATCGAAGACGGCAAAAGTAGTTATGACAAAAGAGCAATAACGAATAATTGTAGAATAAACATCATATATATAAGAACATGGATATCTTAAAAAATCTGTTTTACGGCTTCCCTGATCTGTGGGGAGGCGGTGTAGCTCACTCAGTAATGATCTTGGCGTTGGTCATTACCCTGGGTTTGAGTTTAGGAAAGTTGAGAGTAAAGGGAGTTTCTCTCGGATTGGCATGGATTCTTTTCATCGGCCTCATCTTCGGTCATTACTCTCTCAATCTCGATGAGCACCTGCTTCACTTCCTCAAGGAGTTTGGCTTGATTCTCTTCGTTTATTCCATCGGTCTGGAAGTGGGTCCAGGTTTCTTCGCTTCCTTCAAGAATGGCGGCAAGAGTCTCAACCTGCTCAGCATCATCGTCATTGCATTGAGCATCATCACTACCCTCGCCATCTTCTCCTTCTCAGGAACATCCATCACTTCTATGGCCGGTATCCTCTCAGGTGCTGTTACCAACACCCCAGGACTCGGTGCAGCACAGCAGGCTTTCAGCGACCTCCGTCACATCGATGCTCCTTCTATCGCAGCAGGATATGCCATCGCTTATCCTATGGGTGTACTGGGCGTCATTCTTTCCTTTATTATATTAAGGTATGCGCTGCGTATTGACAAGAGCGAAGAGGAAGCTGCAGCCAAGCGCGGTATGGGACACCTGGAGACGATGACCCTCAACACCTTCTCTATCCAGATAACCAACCAGATGGTATTCGGCGACAGCATCAAGCAGATTCGCGACATCCTGAAGCGCGACTTCATGGTTTCAAAGATTATCCGCAAGAACAGCGACAAACGCGATGAGGTAGTGAATGGCCGTACTATCATCGAAGAGGGAGATATCCTTCAGATTGTGGCTCACCCTACCGTAGAAGAGCCTATCACGGCATTGCTCGGCGAGAAAGTACAGGTCAGCGAGGAAAAATACGGCAAGGATCTCATCACCCGCCGCATCCGCATCACCAAGCCTGGCATCAACGGCAAGAGCATCAGCCAGCTTCAAATCCGTTCAAACCTCGGCACCAACATCACCCGTGTGAACCGTAATGGTGTAGACCTGATCGCTACTCCACAGTTGAAGTTGCAGCTGGGCGACCGTGTTACCGTAGTGGGTACAGAGCTTGCCATCGCGCATACAGAAAAGGTATTGGGTAACCAGATGAAGCGCCTCAACTACCCTAATCTGATTCCTATCTTCCTGGGCATCATGCTGGGTTGTATCGTGGCTAACATTCCATTCTTCATCCCTGGCATCAACGAGAACCTGCGTCTCGGATTGACCGGTGGTCCATTGGTAGTAGCGATCCTGATAGGTTACTTCGGTCCGAAGTACAACCTCGTCACCTACAACACCATTTCTGCCAACCTGATGCTCCGTGAGATTGGTCTCTGCATCTTCCTGGCTTGCGTAGGTCTCGGTACAGGCGAACAGTTCATCCAGACTGTAGCCACAGAAAGCGGAATGACTTGGATTCTCTACGGTATCGCCATCACCATGATTCCAATCATCATCGGCGGCATCATCGGAAGATACGTGTTCCACATCAACTATTACACATTGCTCGGAGTATTGGCAGGTGCCAACACCAACCCATCTGCCCTGGCTTACGTCCGTGAGCAGACTTCGGCAGATGCACCATCTGTGGGCTATGCGAATGTTTATCCATTTGCCATGTTCCTCAGAATCGTTACTATTCAGATTATTATTTTCGTATTCGGATAAATAAAATATATGGAAGAAAAAAACATGAAGACCTGCGACTGCGCAGAGAAAGGCATTGACAACTGCAACTGCAAGGAAATAGCAGAAACAGAACTGAGAAGAAAACTCGACCTGTTGTTACGCACTGGCAGCATTCTTATGGAGAGTGCTGCCGACACATCACGCATCATGCGAACGATGAAGCGTGCAGCAGCTTTCCTCGGACTCGACGAGCGCTACATGCACCTCTACATCAATTGGAATGTGCTGATGGTGAACTACAGCGACGAGGAGCATTCCTTCTCCAAGTTCCAGCGCTGCGAGAAACACGGCATCAACCTTACCTCTATCTCTCAGGTAAGCAAGCTCACCTGGCAGGCCATCAAGGAAAACTATTCGCTCGAACAGTATGAGCAGGCTTTGAATGATATCAAGGCCACTCCACGCAGCTTCACTCCTTGGCAGGTAGCCATCGGCGGTGGTTTTGCCTGCGGTGGATTCTGTATCCAGTTCGGTTGCGACTGGCCTGCATTCTTCTTCTGCTCCCTGGCAGCTATCCTGGGCTTCCGTCTGAGAATGTTCCTGCCTACCAAGGGCTGCAACAACTATGTGGCTATCGGTATTTCGGCATTCGTTGCAACGCTGATTGCCTGGTTGACTTCGTTCCTGTCGCTCAATCCAGCCATCGCAGCCGCCCTTCCGGGCTTCATGCATTCAGATACCCCTTGGCATCCATTGATGGCTTGTGCCCTCTTCATCGTGCCGGGAGTTCCGCTGATCAACTTCGTGAGCGACATGCTCGACGGATATATAGAGGTGGGAATGGTGCGCGCACTCAACACGCTGCTGATGATCTTTGCAATGGCGTTCGGTATCGCCTTCGCCATCCAGGTATGCCACATCGACAACTTCGTGAAGGATCTTACCATGACTCCTCACCACGAATACTGGGAGTTTGCCATTGCAGCAGCCGTATCAGCCATGGGCTTCTCTACCATCTTCAGCATCCCTAGACGCCTGTTGCCAGTTGTGGCTGTGGGCGGCATCATCGCCGTTTGCTTCCGCAACTTCGTGAACCTAGGTCCATCCAATGGCAACATCGGTCTCGACATGGGCTTGAGCATCGGTTCGCTTGCCGGTTCTGCGCTCATCAGCGTCATCGTCATCAAGGCACGCCACTGGTTCCACACCCCTCACCAGTGCATCACCATTCCTAGCGTCATCCCAATGGTACCTGGAGTATTGATGTATCGCGCCCTCTTTGCCTTCATCGACATGCACGGTGTGGTAGGCGAGGTAACCGTGGGTATGAACAACCTGATCAAGGCTTCGCTCGCCATCATCTGCATCGCCCTGGGTGTTGCCATTCCTAATGTATTCTTCCGCCGCTTCATCGCCGACAACCGCAAGCGCCGACTCCTCAACATGCTGGTGGAGAGAAAGAAGAAGAATGGCGAATTTGTGGATCTGCACGAAGTGGAAATCAAGTAATGCAGGATTGGGAATTTGAGAATATGGGATATTTTTTATCCCAAATTCTTGGATTTCGAAATAAATACATTATCTTTGCAGCGGAAACAAGCTATCGACTATCTCTGAAACCGATAGCCATAAAAAAAGGAAAATAATGGAAATACGACAACTGAAATACTTCTTGAAGGTAGCCGAGACGCTCAATTTCTCGGAGGCATCGCGCAAGCTCTACATCACGCAGAGCACCCTCTCGCAGCAGATTTCGCATCTGGAGCAGGAGATTGGATTGCCACTCTTCGAGCGAAACTCGCATGAGGTTTATCTTACAGAAGCAGGAAAGGAACTCCTGCCTTACGCTCAGAATGCGGTAAACTGCACCATGGCGTGCGTTGACCACATGAACGACCTGAAGGAGATGCTCACCGGCGAACTGAACATCGGAGTCACCTACTCCTTCAGCAACATCATGGCAGAAACGCTAATCGCCTTCCTCCACGCTTATCCTCACGTGAAGCTGAACATCCAGTACCGTTCGATGCAGGAGCTGATGGACGGCTTGAAGAAGCGTGAACTCGACCTGGCGCTTACCTTCAAGCCACTCAAGACAGACAAGGCGATAGACAGCCGTGCCATCTTCAGCAACCGCCTGGCGGCTATTGTGAACGAGAACCATCCCCTGGCACGCCTCTCCTCCATCAAGCTCTCAGAACTGGAGCGCTACGACCTCATCCTTCCATGCAAGGGTCTGCAGGCTCGCAACGCCTTCGACTATCTGATAGACGGCAAGGACCTCGATTTCAAGATCATGGTAGAAGTAAATAATGTGAACATCATCTTCGACCTCCTGCATCGCAGCAATCTGGTCAGTGTGCTCTCAGAATCAACCACCATCCTGAAGAGTGGCATGAAGGCAATTCCGATAGATGCTGCCGACAACGAGATGGATGGCTGCATCCACATCCTGAAGGATGCCTACATGAAGAACTCGGCGCAGGAATTTATCCGCATGCTGAGCCAGAGCACCAGTATTCTCGCCAACTTTGCGCTGAAGGATATCTTAAAATAAAACAGAAATTAAAGGGAAAGGTTATAATTCAATCTAAAAAAAGGCTGTCTCCGACATCATTGCGGAGGCAGCCTTGTATTTTATATATACTATTCATTCCGAAAGAAAAGCTTATTTCTTCCTGGCGATAATTATCGTTACACCAGCCAGGATGGCGAGGATGCCGATGGCTAGCTGCAGGGAGAAGCTCTCGCCAAAGATGCAGACACCGATGATGACTGCCGTTACTGGCTCCAGGGCACCCATGATGGCAGCTGGCGTACTGCCGACAAGATTGATGGAGATGGTCATGAAGAAAAGCGACAATACCGTTGGCAGCAACGCTAGCTGCGCAGCATAGATCCAATGCATCGGAGTTTGAAGCATCTGGATTTTCTCGCCCGCAATGAACGAATAGACAAGCATCGTGATGAGTCCGAATACCAGGATATAGAAGGTGAACTTGATGTTCGACATGCGCGGATTCTTCCACTGGTTCACCGAGATGATATAGAGCGAATAAAGCAGGGAAGAACACATCACCAGCGCAAAACCAGCCGTGCTCAACTTGTCGTTGCCGTCACCCTGATAGAGCAAGCCTACACCCGATACAGCCAGCAAAATGGCGAGCGTGGTGGTCCACGTCACCTTCTCATGGAAGAACACCGTCATCAGTATCGCCGTCATGATGGGATAGACGAAGAGGATGGTGCTGGCAATACCTGCCGCCATATAATGGAAACTGACATAAAGCGTAGCTGATGAGAGGGAGAACATACAGCCCAACGTGGCAAGACGGATCAGGTGTCCCCATTTTACCTTAAAGCTCTCCTTGCGGAACAGCATCACCACGGCAAACATCAATACCGCCAGGAGATAGCGATAGATGAGCACCGAACTGGAATTGAATCCGTCACCATAGAGCTCCAACGTACCCAAAGGATTGGTTCCATAACACACGGCGGCAACAACTCCCGCCGCAAAGCCTTTCACTTTATTACTGCTTGTCATTTGAATTAAAACGCTTTTTTACTAAGTTTTTCTTATTCCTTATTAATATTTTTATAAATATCTACTCGTTTCGGGCTGCAAAAGTACTGCAAAAAATCGAAATAAGCTAATAAAATCGCATAAATATCTTGTTACAATCGAGAAAAACTGCCCGATTCTTGCACTTTACGAAAATAAATAGTACCTTTGCAATATCTTTTGTACAAAATAAGTCGACTCAATAATATTAACTAAACAATAAACGTTTTGTAACTATGGAACAAATTAAAAACGATCAGCTCACTGTTGAGATTTCTTCTCTCGGTGCAGAACTTCAGAGCATCAAGGATGCAAATGGTAACGAATATCTCTGGGATGGTGACCCAAAATACTGGGGACGCCACTCTCCTCTCCTCTTCCCTATCGTAGGTGGATTGTGGAAGGATACCTACCGCATCGACGACAAGGAGTATACACAGCCTCGCCACGGCTTCGGAAAGCTCGTTGACTTCAAGCTCGTTGGCAAGACCGGCGACCGCCTTACCTTCGCATTCATTGACAACGAGGAGACCTTCAAGAACTATCCTTTCCACTTCAATCTCGCTGTTTCATATCGCCTTGCCGGCAACGAACTCCACGTTATCTGGCATGTTGAGAACACCGACGACAAGGTAATCTACTTCCAGATTGGCGGTCACCCTGCATTCAAGGTGCCAGGATGCGAGAAGGGCGAAAAGCTGAAGGCTACCCTGAAGCTCGACAACGAGGCTCCTACCCGCCTCTTCGCTACCATCGGTGGATGCGTTGACCCTAACGCACGCGAGACCGTACAGACCGACAACGGTATCCTGGAGGTAACAGACGAGTCGTTCGCTGATGATGCCTACATCTTCGACAAGAGCCAGGTGAAGCAGATTTCCCTGCTCAACGAGAAGGGCGAACCACACGTAACCGTAGAGTTCAAGACCCCTGCCGTTGGTGTATGGAATCCGGGCAACCACGCTCCATTCGTCTGCATCGAACCATGGTTCGGAACCTGCGACTGGGCTGAATATACCGGTGAATTCAAGGATAAGTACATGATGAACAGCCTGCAGCCAGGTGCCAGCTTCATGAGTGAATACATCATCAGAATCGAAAAATAATATAAACATTGAACTTTGAGCTTGGAACTTTGAACTTTATGATTAGTTTTCTGCTGAAAGTTAGGGCTATTTTCTAAAAAAGTAGGGCATTTCATAAAGTTCAAAGCTCAATGTTCAAAGTTCAAAGTAAATAAACTATGGAAGAAAAAGAAAATTTGCAGCTCCCCGAGAACGCATTCCGCGAACTCAAGGACGGGGAGGAATATAAGCCGCTGATGTCGCCAGACAAAGTTTATCCGGAGGTGAACGGCTGGTCGGTAACATGGGGTATCGTGATGGCGGTCATTTTCTCTGCCGCCGCAGCCTATCTGGGCTTGAAGGTAGGACAGGTGTTTGAAGCAGCCATCCCTATCGCCATCATCGCCGTAGGCGTAAGCACCGCCACCAAGCGAAGCAAGGCACTCGGCGAGAATGTGATTATCCAGAGCATCGGAGCCTGCTCGGGTGCAGTAGTGGCAGGAGCCATCTTTACCCTGCCAGCCATTTATATCCTGCAAGCGAAATATCCTGACATGACTACTTCATTTATGAAGATTTTCATGGCTTCAGCTTTGGGAGGTGTATTGGGAATTCTGTTCCTGATTCCTTTCAGAAAATACTTCGTCAGCGATATGCACGGCAAGTATCCGTTCCCAGAGGCTACAGCCACCACACAGGTATTGGTGAGCGGTGCCAAGGGCGGCGATCAGGCTAAGCCTTTGCTCATTGCGGGTCTGGTAGGTGGTCTATATGACTTCATCGTGGCTAGTCTTGGCTGGTGGAACGAAAACTTCACTTCCCGTGTGGTAAGCCTGGGATGCGATCTCGCAGACAAGGCTAAACTCGTATTCAAGGTGAATACAGGTGCTGCCGTATTGGGTCTGGGATACATCATCGGTTTGAAATACGCCTTCTTCACCTGCCTGGGTTCGCTCGTGGTATGGTGGTTGATCGTGCCAGGAATGAGTGTCATTTTTCATGACAGTGTGCTCAGCGCATGGGATCCTAGCATCGTGAAGACCGTGGGTGCGATGAGTCCGGAGGAAATCTTCCGTGCCTATGCCCGCAGCATCGGTATCGGTGGTATCGCCATGGCTGGTATCATCGGCATCATCAAGAGCTGGGGCATCATCAAGAGCGCCGTAGGCTTGGCTGCCAAGGAACTGAAGGGCAAGAGCGAGGTAGATGAAAACGTGAAGCGCACCCAGCGCGATATCTCTTTCAAGATTATTGCCATCGGTTCGCTCGTAACCATCCTCGTCACCTTCCTCTTCTTCTGGTTTGGCGTGATGGAGGGCAATCTGCTCTTCGCCATTATCGCCATCCTGCTCGTGGCTGTCATCGCCTTCCTCTTTACTACAGTGGCTGCCAATGCCATCGCCATCGTGGGTTCCAACCCTGTTTCGGGTATGACTCTGATGACGCTCATCTTCGCTTCCGTAGTGATGGTGGCAGTAGGTTTGAAGGGCCCTGGCGGCATGCTGGCTGCATTGATTATGGGTGGTGTGGTTTGCACAGCCCTGTCTGTAGCAGGCTCATTCATTACCGACTTGAAGATAGGTTACTGGCTGGGTACTACGCCTAAGAAGCAGGAGGGATGGAAGTTCCTCGGCACCCTGGTGAGTGCTGCTACCGTGGGCGGTGTGATGATGCTTCTGAACGAGACCTACGGTTTCGCATCGGGCTCTCTTGCAGCTCCTCAGGCTAATGCGATGGCTGCCGTCATCGACCCATTGATGAACGGTGTGGGTGCACCATGGGTGCTCTACGCCATCGGAGCTGTGATTGCCATCGTGCTCACATACTTCAAGATTCCAGCATTGGCTTTTGCCCTGGGTATGTTTATTCCATTGGAATTGAACGTTCCGCTGCTGGTAGGTGGTGCCATCAACTGGTATGTTACATCCCGCAGCAAGGATGCCAAGGTGAATGCTGAGCGTGGCGAAAAGGGTACGCTCATCGCCAGCGGTTTCATTGCCGGTGGAGCCTTGATGGGTGTTGTAAGCGCCCTGTTGAAGTTTGGTGGCATTGAGGCTAGCATCGCTGACAGCTGGTGGGTTAACCCAATGTCAGAGGTTTGCTCGCTCATTGCCTACATCTGTCTGATTGGCTTCTTCATCAGAGCCACAAAGAAATAACCTTTTTACTGACACTGACACTGACAGTTTAAAATTCCGAAGGTAGAAAAGAGTAAGAAGTAAAGTTATATTTATATTATATAAATATAAAATATAATTTAACATCCTTTTACCTTTAAAGAGTTACTAGCGGAAAATCGAACTGTCAGTGTCAGTAAACCAACTATGTTTAGAATAGAACTCTATACTTTTCTAACGCTAACTCTATGCTTTCTTATCAACAAAACGATGAGTTAGGATTTTTAACATAAAGCTCTAAAGCAGCCAAAGGAGAATAAGAGAGGTTGGAACGTAAAC
>OLWE01000072.1_pt1 | contig 81617 bp, 48 predicted proteins | sample 1673591 | NCBI WGS metagenome assembly OLWE01 (sample SAMEA103958116, study PRJEB25191) | human gut metagenome | biome: human-associated habitat [ENVO:00009003]; feature: intestine environment [ENVO:2100002]; material: feces | place: Germany | collected 2013/2015 | reverse complement strand
GATGCGGCTCAGCAATACAAAATCAAGAACGAAGTTTTTGTTTTGCAATGCATTCGCCTTTCGCTATATTTGCATAATATAGGATGCGGCTCGGCAATACAAAATCAGGAACAAAGTTTTTGTTTTTGCAATGCATTCGCCTTTCACTATATCCGAGAAATGAAAAACAGAACTATTAAAAATAAAAAAAGTAGGAATTATGTTGAATAAGAAGGTTGAAGAGGCGCTCAATGCGCAGATTAATGCCGAAATGTGGTCGGCATATTTGTATTTGTCTATGGCTGCCTATTGCCACGCAGAAGGCCAGCCGGGTATGGCAAAATGGTTTGAGGTGCAGTTTCAGGAAGAACAAGACCACGCCAAGATTCTGTTTAACTACATCAACTCTCGCAACGGACGCGTGGAGCTGAAGGCCATCGACGAGGTTCCGACAAAATGGGACTCTATTCTCGATGTGTTCAAGAGCACGCTGAAGCACGAGCAGAAGGTTACGGGCATGATCAACGACCTGTATGCGCTGACACACGAGCAGAACGACTTTGCTACGCAGAGCATGCTGAAGTGGTTTATCGACGAGCAGGTTGAGGAGGAAGAAACAGCTCAGACCATTATAGACAACATAAAGATGATTAAAGATAACGGATACGGCATATACATGCTCGACAAGGAGCTCGGAGCAAGAACTTACACACAGGCCGCACCGTTGAATGGTTCTCTCTAATTAAATTTAGAGCAGGTATCTTAATAAAAACAATCAGGGGAAGCCGGAGAATAAACTTGTTCTCCGGCTTTTTCTTGCCGGTTTGCCAAGACTTGCATCGCCATATAACAAACACTCGCAGACACTGAGCTGACACACAGCCACAGCAAAGCCAGCTTGCAAGGACAAGACAAGCCAAAATCATCAATACACAACCTTTGCATTGCAACATAACAACAATGCGTACATCACCATACCGAATGCATTAAACCATGATAAAGCCACTTACGCCATAAAGGTTAACCTAAACTCCTCCACGGAGCCATTGCGCGGCCACACTACAACAAGTGCCTACAACATCAAGACTAACCTAAGCTCCCCCACGGAGCCATTGCGCGGCCACACTACAACAAGTACCTACAACATCAAGGCAAACCTAAGCTCCCCCACGGGGGGAGTTGAGGGGGCTTCTCCTCAACCTGTATTTCATCGTTCTTACGGCGCCCGCCGTCATGTTCATGGCACGCTGGATGTCGCTGTCGGACAGGCCGGCGAGGGGCAGCATAAGGAAAAACGTGTTGTATGGCGTCAGCCGCCTGTGGCTCTTCTCTATGGCGGCTATGTCGTCGGGCATCAGCGTGCGGCCGTATTCAACGGCTGCCTCAAAGTCGGCTTTCTTCCATTCGGCCGTGTTTCCTCCGCCGATAATCTCCTCATATCGCCTTTGTCCCAGTCCTATTATTGCCGCTCTCTGCTCCCTGAGCGTGTCGAGCTTGCGGCTCAGGCTGCCAATCTTTCTCTCGTTCTCGTCTTTCGACAGGCTCAGCTCGTCTATCTCCTTTCTGTATCTGTCGGTTAGCCGCTCAATCTCGCCGAGCCGTTTTTTGCTTCGGTTTATCTTCCTTCGGTGAATCACCAGCAGCAGCGCGAGTGCCGCCACTGCCACTGTTGCCGCCGCAGCCGCCGTCTTCAGCTTCATGTAGGCCTGCCGCGCGGCCTCCGCCTTGTCTATTTCGTTTTGTAGGCTCAGCATCTTTTCCGTGTTTTTGCTTTGCTCAATGCTGTCTTTCATCGCCTTCGACTTTGTCATCAGTTCGGCTGCCTCGCGATATTCTCCCTGTTCTTTCTTAATGTCTGCCATCCACGACATCATTTCAGCTTTTACTTCAGGGCTGCCTTTGCTCATTGCTTTATCCCACAGAACAAAAGCCTCGCTCTCTTTTTCTTGTGCGAGATATATGTTGCCAAGAATATAATAGGCGTATGATGTGGGCTTTATTGACAAAGACATTTTGGCGTATTTCTCTGCTTCGTCAAATTGTTCCTGGTTATAAAAGTCTGCGCTGATGTCTGTTATGTAACTTACGTATGTCTTATTTTGTATATATTTAATGTGTGGAATAATTTTTTTGCTGTAATACAGCGAACTGTCAAACTGCATTAAATTTGTGAAGGCATTGCTGATTTTATTTAAAGAAAGTGCTATCATTTCTTCGTCGTTACGTTTTTTTGCCAGATTAAGAGATTTTTTAGCATAAGTCAATGCCATATTAAAATTTCTTGTATGGTAGTTTATTGTAGACAAATTCGCATAAATGCTGTTCAGCAACACTTCTTTTCCGACATTCTCTGCTATGTATTCCGCTTTTTTAACACATTCGATTACTTTTTTTATATCGCCATTTCTTTTGTATATTGTCATGCCTTTATAATAAAGTGAACGGGCCAATTTTGATTTATCTTGTGACTTTTCATAATATTTTATGCTGATGTCTATAGCCGAGTCAGAATTTACAGGCAATTGTAGCCTGAATAATGTGTTGGTGTAAAGGAGGTTATAGTATGCTCTGTCGCTCTCGCTCGTTATCATAGCCGTGTCTATCTTCAGCAGCTGCCTTAATGCAGAGTCGTTCTCTTCCTTTGCAAGTAATGTGTCTGCCTGCACCAAAGCCGTATGCACTTTGCTGTGTCTTTGGCATGCCGTGATTGTTATGATAAGAAATATTATGGTCAAAATGTGTTTCATGTTGTGGCTTTTCAGATGTTCAAAGTTATGGATTAATTCTGTTATGTGCAAGTTTTTATGCGTTTTTTGCTCGTCGACAATGCCGTAAAGCGTCACATTTTTGTGTTTCAATTTATTGCATTTCTATATGTACGGCATTGATAATCAGAGATTTAAATACTAAATCAAAATGTGACGCACTAAGAAAAAATATGGATTAAAGTTTGGCAGTATGGCTTTGCGTTTTATAACTTTACAAAAGCGACGGAGGCAGAATGAGTCAAATAAAAAGAATTTGTCAAAGTTATTTTTGAGATTTATCGGCTGCGCCGGCGGATAGGATGTTGAATTGTTGCAGGTTAAATTTTTAATAATAAAAAACATTGGTTATGAGAAGAATAATATTTATCATCGGCATGACGTTGGGAATGTGCTTTTGCTTGTGTGCAAGGGGACAAGTAAAGAAAGACATCTGGTCGGAAGTGTCGACACACTTGTCGATGTACGGCAGTTCAAACAAGCACATGGAGGTTTCTTACACGCTGGGCTGCATCGTCGTTATGTAGCGGATTAGAATAATTATGCACGAAAATGGCGCGAATATTAGGAAACATGGAAATAATTTTGTAGATTTGCCTTTTGAAAAACTTGTAGACTTCAGGAACTCTGATTCTGTGGACATAAAAATGTTGCTTGACTAAATCATATACTTATGAAAAGATTTTTGCTGACGTTATTTGTAGTCTGTATCTTATCCGTGTACGCTGTTTCCCATGCATACGGACAGGCAAGACAGGTGAAGTATGATGATTATTGCATCGTTCTTATAACTTCTGCCCAATGCGGCTATTGCATTGTGAATACAGGCTGGTTTAATTCCCTTGCAGACAAGTATTCTGACGATATACAGATGGTGGCATTAAGCGAGTCGAAGCAAAAGACCATAGACAAGCTGAAGACACAATTTCCTGACAGAGATGTTACGCTGAAAGGATGGAAACTGATACCGAACGCAAGACATCTTATATCAAAATTGGTAGAACAAGAAACATATCCGCAGATAATCCTTCTGGAAAAAGGCAAGGTGAAGAAACGCTTCGTAGGCACTATCCAGTCGGTAAAAGACGCTGTTGAGGAGGCTATCCCTTTGTTTGTTTCAGAGAAAAAGAATTCAGCGCAGCCTTATGGCGCGTAAAGGCCGGAGACTTAACGGCATCATGAAAATTAATGATTGACGCAACCGCAGGCGGAGATGTTCCTGCCCAAAGTTATGTATTAACACCTTAAACAGATATAATTATGAATAAAATCAGATTTGCTCAGTTGTACGAATGGTTTACGCTTTTAATATTCGGCTTATTCTTGATATTCGATCTCACGTGGCGGGGCAACACTATGTTTAATACAATCGCCTATGCCTTGTTCGCAGCAATAGGACTTATCGGACTGCTTACGTTAAAAAAGCGGAAACCCGACTGGCGCATATTCGACATTGTGTTCAATGTGCTGTTGCTGTTGTACAGTGCAGTGATGCTTTATTCAATATACATCAAATAAGGCTGACGAAGAGAGCATGCAAATGCAAAAGACTTAACGGCACAATAGAATTTAAAGGTAGGCATAACCGCAGACGGATGTGTTTTACCTAAAATCGTTATTAACACATTAAACAGAAATGTTATGAATAAAAAGACACTTGCCAGGCTTTACGAATGGTTTTCGTCTATAGTATTGATATTCTTCTTAGTTGTAAGATTTGCGTTCCATGACAACGACACGCTTTATACAATCGTCTATATCTTGGCTGTTGCGGAAGGAGTTATAGGTCTGCTTACGTTTAAAAAGCGGAAGCCCGACTGGCGCATATTAGACATTACGTTCAATGTGATTTTGCTGCTGTTAGGCGGATTGGCGCTTGGGGCTACGTACATCGAATAAGGCAGACAAAGAGATTTACAGAAATGAAATATGGAAACATAATATGAGCAATTCAAGTTTAATCGCAGGTCTTGGCGTCGCCGTGGTGCTGTCTGTGGCGGCGTTTGTGGCAAGACGGCGCAAGAAGGTTAGCCACGACAGCATGGACTTATGCCTGGAACTGGTGTTCTTCTTTGCCGCATACAAGCTGTTAAAGATTGCGGCCGTAACGCTGGGCATGCCTTCGTCATATTTCTATTTGGCGGCATTTGCAGTTTCTGCCGTAGCCCTTGTATACAGAATGCTGAGAAAATCAGCCGGGCGGCTTTACAACGGACTGTTGCTGCTTGCGTGCATGGGGTCGGCTATAGGCATTATAGATGCCGTGGGCTTGACCTCAGGGCGCTGGTTTATGGTGTCGGCGAGCGCAGTAGTGGCGCTTGGCTCGCTCGCGTTTATCATGACAAGTATGCACAAGAAGAAAGACTTTGGCAACGACACGGCCGACATGGTGTCGGGAGTTGCGTTTATGGCCTCTGCCGTAAAGTTCTGGCAGCTTACGCTTAATGTGTCATGGCTGTGGGCGGTGCTGCTTGCCGTAGCCGTGCTTGTGGCCTCGCTTGCCGTATATCTTGTCGCGCTGATGCGCGGCGACAGATGACGCAGCGTGCATTTATCAGGTATAACGCATTAATAATGCGCCGGCACGAATAGCACTGCCGGCATAGATAGGCAGGCATTGCGGCAAGAACGGGCGGCGTCGGCCGTGGCAAAAGGTCAGCATCATGTGTTTATGTTCAGATTAGATGATTAAAAAGGAAAGAGGAGATTATATATGATACCATTACATATGTGCTGCGCTACCGGCAGGACAAAAGACGCACTGGGCAGTTACTCGATATTTTTATTTCCGATAGCTATAGGGCTGATTGTTGGATTTGACTCGTCAGCGTTTTACTTCTTTCTTATTCTGGCAGTGATTACAGTAGCGCTGAATATGGTTAATAAAGTAAGAAATGAGGAAGACAAAGACGCAGAAGAGCCAAATGCGTATGTCAAGGTGTTCAGATGCTTTTCGCTTTTGGTAATCCTGCTCTTTGTTATGGCTGAGACAATATACCGGGACAACGCCACGCTTGGGGCAATGGTCTATGCCTTGTTTGCTGCAAGGGGCCTTATGGGACTGCTTACACTGACTAAGAGAAAGCCCGACAGGCGCATGTCAGACATTGTGTTCAATGTGCTGTGGCTGCTGTTCGGTGCCATGATGCTTTATTTCACATACGCCGGATAGCACCTACAGGCCACATCAGCACATCTACGCCAAGAGCCATGCACAGAATAATTGAAGTAGCATTGGCTGCAGCGTCAGTATTTCAGGTTCATCTTTCTGAACATAACAAAATCTTCGTCGCCACGCAAAATCTTCTTTATAGCCACAGGCAGGTTATGATCGTTAAGATAATGGCGTTCGCCCGGCTTATAGCTGCTGCTTGCCACCGACAGGCTGTCGGCACGCAGGGGCGTTGATATGCCTGCAAGCGAGAGCATGGTGTGGAACACCGACGCACTCGTGGCCACACTCTTGCGGCTGTTAGAGCCGACGGCTGCGGCCTCGGCGGCATACATCTGCCTGTAAGACGGCGACATCCATATCAGCAGAGGCACGTGCAGCTCATAGTATGAAGGTATGGGCGAAGCATGAAGAAACAGCCTGCGGCCGTCGTCGAAGATGTTTTCGCCGTGGTCTGAGGTGTAGAGCATGGCCGACACGGCACCACTGCGGTCGAGCTGACGTATGAGCAACGACAAGAAACGGTCGGTGCTCCTGATGCTGTTGTCATAGGCGTTGAGCAGCTGCCTGCGGTTAGACACCTTGGCCTCGCTGGCGTTGTCGGGCCTGAACACGGCCTCAGACCGCCTGTAACGCTCGCGGTAGTTGAAGTGAGAGCCATACGTGTGCAGCACAATCAGCTCCTTTGCACGTTTCTTATTGAGTATGTCGTTCACCATACGCAGCATATCTTCGTCATACATGTCGCTGCGTTCAGCTTCTTCTTTTATAAACTTCCAGTCGTCGGCCTCCTTGCCGAAGATGTCAATAAACGAGTGGTTAGGCCGCTGGTTTGATATGAATGTCGTGTGGAAGCCTGCCTCGCGGAACGCCGTGATGATGCCTTTCTCGCGGTATATGCGGCCGTAGTCTTCAGCCGAGGCTGCCGACAAGAGCATCGGTACGCTCTTGTGCGTGGTGTTCGACTGCGTTATGGCATCGCTGAACACCGTGAGTCCGCCGGTGCGCTGAAGCATGGGCGTGGTGTTGCGGCCATAGCCGTAAAGCCCGAAGCTGTAGGCACGCGCCGTCTCTCCGATAACCAGCACATAGACCTCGCGCCCTGAGGCGGCATGGGTGGGCACGGCATTAAACCTGAAGCCGGCCGATGTCTGTGGATAATCTGCCGTGGCTTTGTAGCGGTCGGCGGCAAGATATATGTTGTAGAACACGTTGAGGGGATACAGATGCAGCCGTGCGCTGTAGTCGCGGCCGGCAAGATAGCTGCCCGCCATGCATGCCGCCCCTGCGACGAGAGCCGCAAGCGAACGGCGCCGCTGGCGCAGCAGAAAACTGCGGCTGAGCACATCGCCGCGGCGCAGCGACACAACGGCCAGCACTATCACGGGCACATAAATAACCACGACGATGACTATTGCCGGCAGAAGATTGTCGAGCAGTTCCATTGCCTCGCCCACATTGGTGGTAACAAGATTGAGGAACATGTCGACGGCTATAATAGAATGGCCGAAGAGATATAGCAGCACTATCTGGAAGGCGGCCAGAAACATCAGCGGAAAAAGCAGCAGAGCCGTCTTGCCGGGCTTACGGCCCAGCGCCATGAGCAGCCATACGGCCGCCACGGGCAGCACGATGTTGGTGACGGAGGCCATGATGCCCATGCGTTCGGTGAAGCACAGAGCCACGTTGGGTATTGCCAACACGGCAACAGTAAGCCAGAATATGCCGTGCGGCGAGGCGCAGCATCTTATTATGTCTGTTGATTTGATCATTTCCTTTTATTGTATGTTTGTTGATTATGTCGTTGCAGGCGCCCCGACAGAACTTTGTCACGGCGCGACAGCACACAGCCTCACGGCGGCAGCTGCCGTAGAACGTAAGCGGCGGGCGCTATGATACGGCAGACAGGGGACTATGATGTCCGCTGACGGCGCATGACAAGACACAGCCGCAGAGAAGACGAGGTCAGAAGGCCTCGTTGATATGGAAGAGGAAGCCCGACTGTCCGCTCTTGCCGAAACCGTAGTCGAGGCGTATGTTCACGTCTTTCTTGAACTCCCAGCGGTAGCCTATGCCGAAGTTGGGCAGCACGCGGTCGGCGCGTATGGCGCTGAACTTGCTGAACACCGTGCCCGCTCCGGCCCATACCACCATGCCGTTGCGCCCCCACAGATGCTGACGCAGCTCTACCTGAGCCTCTATCTTGTGCTTGTCGCGATAGCGTCCCTCATAATATCCGCGCATGGAATAAGAGCTGCCAAGCAGCGCCATCATGCCCCACGAGGGATTGCCGAAGTTGAGCGTACTGGTGATGTCGCCCGCGATGATGCCTCCCTTCCACACCCGTCCGTATGCGCTGGCATGAAGGTCGGTGGTGCTGAAGGCATAGTCGTTGCCGAGAAATGCCGGCCGGAAATACTGCGACAGGTTGACATAGAAGCCCTTGTGAGGGTTGGTTATGACGTCGCGCGAGTCGTAAACGAGCGAGACGCCCGCGCCAACGTTCCATGTGCGCCTGTCCATGCCGTTGAGCAGTTCGGGGCGCTCTACGTTGTTGGCATAGGCAAAGTCGTAGACCAGCACCGGACCTGCATACAGATTGTCGGCAAAGCGCCACAGCAGACTTATGTCGGCATTGACCTGGCAGCGGTTCATCTCCGACTTGTTGGCGTCGTTGTTGCCCATCTCGTAGCCGATGCCCCAGAAGTCGCTCTTGAACGAATCGAACGACACGTCGTAGACCATGCGGCAGCGGTCGTGCGGAAATATATGGTTGCCCCTCACACCAATCTTATAATAGTTTGCCGTGGTGATGTCGCCGTAAAGGGCCACGTTAGAGCGCGTAAGGAGCGAGTCGGTCATGTCGGTGCGATACAGTCCGGTGGCAACAAGTCCCAGTCCGAGCTTGGTGTCGGTGCTGTAGTGCGGTCCGCCTATTATGCTGAAGTCGAACTTCTTGTAAGGTTTCTCCTTGTTCGAGTCGGCAAAATAGTCGATGACGCGGTTTATCAGTCCCTTTTTCTTCTTTTTCTCCGTAGTGTCAGCAGGACATGTTCCGGCCTGTTCACACGTGTCGGCCACTATGGTTCCGGCCTTGTCTCCGGCATCCTGCGCCCCCGCGGCTGCGGTTCCGAGCGCCATGATGGTTGTAAGCAGCAGAGTCTTCATCAGCTGTTGTCTTTATCAGTAAACAAGTTCAACATTGTCTATCCACAGAGTGTTTCCGGGCGATCCGATGTATGCACCGCCGTGGCTCGACGAGAATTGCAGCATCAGATGCGTAGGCGCAGTGCCCTTGGCAGCCCATCCCGTCTCAACCACGGGCACGCTCTTGCCCTTGCTGTTGCGTGCATAGTCGGTCTTGCGCAGCCCCATGGTTCTTGCGTCATAGTTAGGATTGTTCCTTATGTCGCCGTAAAGTATCTGATATGTGGCGTTGTTCACCCATCCGTTGGTGCTTGTCCCGTATTTCACTACGAGCGTGCCCACCCTTTCGGCCGTGATGTTCCCCTTGCTGTCCTCATGCCTCTTCTGCAGATACAGCACGGTTATGGCGTAGTCCTTGCCAGCCACGGTAGAACTCTTGCTGAATCCGGTCTGCTTTATTCTGTTGGCCGTGCCGGCCACCTTCACCCTATAGTCGTAGCGCAGCGCCTTGGGCCTGCCCGTAAAGTGTATACCGTTGTTCATGGCCTTTGGTCCGTCCTTGGTTCCGGTTATCGGCTCCTTCATGTCTCCCAGGAAGATAGAGCCTGCCGCCAGCACCTTGATGTTCATAAGGCCCATCACCTTGACGCTCTCGATGTGAGTGGTCAGCTTGGCGCAATATCCGCTGCCGTGCTTGTCGCGGTAGACCGAGTTGTTGGTCTTTACCACCCCCATGACCTTTGCCATCACGTTAGACGTGCCCCAAGGCGAACCTCCGCCGTTGACGTAAGGCTTGTTGCCGCTTATGGTGCGGCTTGGTCCTATCTCATACAGCGTCTTTGTCTGTCCCCCGATGATTGCAGATTCCTCTATCTTACGTATGGTCCAATTGTCCATATTGCCATAGCGAATGGGGACAACCTTCTCTGTGGCAGACGCCGGCAGGGTCAGCAGGATGACTAATGCCAGCATGAGGTTATTACATTTATGTTTCATAATGGTGGCAAATATATGAAAACTTTATTGTCTAAAAAAGTTTTTGAAGTGTTTTTGACTGTTAGAAGCTCCAAATGTGTGTATTATTTTGCAGTGAAAAACATTATTTAACTTTTAGTATACGATTATTTTACATCCGGCCCTACGACACAATACCCGGCCGCACAGGATTAAAAGCGAGCCGCGTATTACGGTGCATATCGTTTAACCAAAATCTGTCGATTGAGGTTAAAAGTTAAAAATGAAAAACATCTCCGAAAAAGCGGAAGCCCCTACGCTCAAGATAAAGCCAAAATAAGACAGAACGATAAAGACGGATTTGGGCAGAAAAACATTCAATAACAAACTCATCGGGCATGCTGTTCAGGAGCTGCAAGACGGCTGCCTGCTGACGCCGGAAACAGGGATATACAAAAAGTGGCTGAAAATCGTAACATTTTCAGCCACTTTTCATTAACAGAAGATTGTTTTATGATGAATATTCATCAATTCTTTAAGGAATTGCCGCCGATTTACTTTCATACTGTTAGTGGGCCGTTTACGGTGCAAAAGTGGGCCACTTTTGCACCGTAAACGGCCCACTTTTCATGCGCAAGTCATAGGTTAATTTTGCCTGTACGGCATGGCAGCCGCAACATGGCGCAGCCACACACGCCAACGATTAGACACGCAGCAGCAACGGCGCACCGTTCTACCGGCTGACAACATGCCTGCCGATGCCGCACAAAAAAGGCCGTCGGCATTGCCTCCGGCAAATATAGATGCCGGAAGACAATACGGACGGCCGTATAGCGTGTGTATCAGTCAGGCAGGAGCGGCATGCCCTGGCCTGACCTTGTTATTACTGATACCATGCCCATGCCGCCGCAGCGGCCGTGTCATGATCAGGCTTCTCTCTGCTTCGTACCCATTCGGGCCTCAACAACGTTGATAACGTAGTCGCCAAGCTTCTCGCACTCGCATATTATGTCCATATACATCGTGCCGATGGCGTAGGTGTACTCATGACTGTTCACGTCGTTGATGTTCTGGCTCTTCAGCTGGTTGCGGTAGTTGTTAATCTCGTTCTCTATGTTGAACGAGCGGTTAACGTCGAGCTTGTCCTTGCGTCCCGAGAGCATGATGTTCATCTGCGTCAGACTGTCGTCGGTAAGTTCAAACATCTGGTGCAGGTGTTCATACTGGCTTTCGGTGAAGTCTTCCTTGCCCTTAAACTTTCTGCTGATGTTGCGGGCTATGTTGTAGCAGCTGTCGCCGATACTCTCAATCTCCGATATCTCCCTGAGCATGGCCCTTATCCTGGCCTTGGTCTCGTCGCTGAGGTGGGCGTCGCTCACGCTGTCGAGATATTTGGCAATCTCTATCTCCATGTTGTCGCTGATGCCCTCATACTTCTCAATTCTGGTAAAGAGCTTCGTGAAGGCCGTGTCGTTGGTGGTGTTGAGCAGCTCGCGCACAAATCCGAACATACGCTGTATGCGCTCAGCAAAGAGAATAATCTCCTTCTGTGCCTCGAGCACCGACAGCTCCGGCGTCTCCATGATGCTGTTGCCGCCGATGTAGCGCAGGCGGAACTCCTCTTCCTCGTCGTTGGTGCGGGGCTTGATGAGCCAGCAGACAAGTTTCTCAATCTGCGGTATGAACCATATAAGTATAAAGGTGTTGCAGATGTTGAACGACGTATGGAACGCTGCCAGCACTACAGAAAGCTTTATTGGGTTGAGGTCGTGCGACTGCGGGTCGTAATTGACAAAGTTGCAGACAAGGTCGACAAACGGATAGAACACGCACAGCACCCACAGTACGCCGAACACATTGAACACCAGATGGGCCAGCGCAGCCCTGCGCGCCTGTGTGTTGGCTCCGAGAGCGGCCAGGTTGGCCGTGGCAGTAGTACCGATGTTCTCGCCCATCACGAGCGCTATACCCAGATATATGGGCAGCACGCCGCTAGAGCAGAGCACCATGGTGATGGCCATCAGGGCGGCCGACGACTGCAGGATGCAGGTCAGCACGGTACCGATAAGAAGGAATACGATTATTGTTATGTAGCTGTTAGTGTCGAACGAACTGAAAAACTCTAACAGGGCCTGATTGTGGCCAAGGTCCATCTCCTTGCCCGTGTCGCTGAGAATTGCCAGCGAGAAGAACATGAAGGCTATGCCGAAGAGGAAGTCGCCTATGTAGCGGTGGCGCCGGGTGTAGATTAGCAGGATGCCGACAATAAAGGCAGGGAACACCACGTCGGTGAAGTTGAACGAGAATCCGAGGCTCATGATCCATGCCGTAAGCGTAGTTCCAATGTTGGCTCCCATAATAATTGATATGGCCTGAGCCAATGTCAAGAGTCCGGCGTTGACAAACGATACTGTCATTACCGTCGTGGCCGACGACGACTGCACTGAGCAAGTTACGAACATACCGGTGAGCATTCCGGTAAACCTGTTTTTAGTCATCGTGCCGAGGATGTGGCGCAACTGTGAGCCTGCCATCTTCTGCAGAGCTTCGCTCATGCCTTTCATACCGTAGATAAGAAGGGCTAATGCTCCAATAATCTTAAAAAAAATCCAAATCGACATATTTTAATTTAATTTATCATGTCATGTTGCGATGTGATGCGAAAAACGGAGTATCTTTACGAACGTAAATCGTTTAACCGCATGGATATGAAACAAACAATTCAAATACGTTGCAAAAATAATAAAAAAATTAAAAATTTTGCAATAGGAAGTACACTTTCTGATGTTTTTCGTGAATTTAATCTCGAAATGGATTACGGCCCCATAAGCGCAAAAGTAAACAACAAGGTGGAGGGGCTCAACTACAGGGTGTACCACAGCAAGGATGTTGAATTTCTTGACATAAGGTCGGCCTCAGGCTCGCGAGCCTACACGCGCACACTGTTCTTCGTGCTGTGCAAGGCCGCGCATGACGTGTGGCCGGGAGCCGAGGTGGTGATAGACATACCCGTGTCTAACGGCTACTACTGCAACATCAACATAGGACGACCGCTCACCGAGGCCGACGCCGACGCGCTGCGCTCGCGAATGCAGCAGATTATCAACGACGCGCTGCCCATACGCCGCCACGAATGCACCACGGAAGAGGCCATCGGCATGTTCTCCGAGATGGGCATGGACTCTAAGGTTAAGCTGCTAAAGAGCGTAGGCTCGCTCTACACCACATACTACGAAATAGACGGATACAAGGACTACTATTACGGCACGCTGCTCACCAACACGCGCCAGCTGTATCTCTTCGGCCTCGAGAAGTATTACGACGGCATGCTGCTGCGCATACCTCTGCGCGACGACCCGTCAAGACTTGGCGACCTTGTAAGGCAGGACAAGATGTTCGAGATATTCAAGGAGCACCACCGCTGGCAGAAGATTCTGGAAATGAGCACCGTGGGCGACTTTAACGACGCCGTAAAGAACGGCCACTCTACCGACCTTATCAACGTTTCGGAAGCCCTTCAGGAGAAGAAGATATCGCAGATTGCCGACATGATAGCGGCGCGCAAGGGCGTAAGAGTGGTGCTGATATCGGGCCCGTCGTCGAGCGGCAAAACAACGTTCTGCAAGCGTCTGTCCATACAGTTGCTCACGTGCGGCATCAAGCCTGTGCAGATTTCTTTGGACGATTATTTCGTCAACCGTGAGCTTACGCCTAAGGACGACAAGGGCGACTACGACTACGAGAGCCTCTACGCGCTCAACATACCGCTGCTCAACGAGCAGCTCAACGCGCTCTTTGCGGGCGAGGAGGTTGAGCTGCCGCGCTACAACTTCCAGTCGGGACGCAGCGAGAAGAGCGGACGCAGGCTGAAACTGCTGCCCGACAACGTGCTCGTAGTGGAAGGCATCCACGCGCTCAACCCCGAACTCACGGCCAAAATACCAGAGGAACAGAAGTTCCGCGTGTATGCATCGGCACTGACAACCATACTGCTCGACACGCACAACTATATACCGACGACCGACAACCGACTGCTGCGCCGCATCATACGCGACTACAAATACCGCGGTGTGAGCGCCGCCGAAACCATACGCCGCTGGCCGAGCGTGCGTGCCGGCGAGAACAAGTGGATATTCCCCTATCAGGAGAACGCCGACGTGATGTTCAACTCTGCCCTGCTCTTCGAGCTTGCCGTCATAAAGAGCCAGGCCGAACCGCTGCTCGAGCTTGTGCCAGAGAACATGGAGGAGCACGCCGAGGCCTACCGCCTGCTGAAGTTCCTCAAGTATATCGCCCCGATACCCAACCGCCAGCTGCCGCCAACATCGCTGCTGCGCGAGTTCCTGGGCGGCAGTTCGTTCAAGTACTGATGCCGTTGCTTTTAGCATTATTTCAATAAAAAACAATATAGCCGGATGTCTTTATACATATATTTAATAAAGACGTCCGGCTATTTCTTTGCATACGTCATCTGCAATACTACGAGCTGATGGCTGAAGACGCATTGCAGCCACGCCGATAGGCTGTTCTCTCCACACTAACAGTGCCGGCTCTGCCATGACGGTGCGGCATACTGCATGCCCGGCAGTCGGTCATAAGCCAATCACCGTCTGCCGCCAGCCTTGCCGACACAGCACGATGGGGTCTGTCTTACCCATAATACTTTCTGCCTGAAACGTCATGCCTGCATCCAAACTGGGATGCCTATAACGCATCTGTCTTTAAAATCTTCCGTTTAGTTCGCATTTATTACCGATTCAACAGGATAAAATAGGGCGTTTTTACTTCATATTGATACATATGAAGTGATAACGGCAGGACATTTTAAAGAAAATAACAACATTTATTTAAATTTGCAAATGACAGACACTTTGTTACCTCGAAGTATCATATTATGTTTAATTTAAATTGTTATACTCATGAGAAAGACGTTACTTTTATTGGCTGTTGCACTTGCAACATTTGCTGAAAATGCATGGGCAGACAAAAGCTTTAAGACATTACCGGAGTTAACTTACGGAGTGGCGATTTCACCCAGCGGACAATATCTTGTAGGAGTGAATCCCTCATACATGGTTGACGGCTCTTATTCTGTCAGCTATCTGTATGACACCAACACAGGTGAGACACAGTGGCTTACCGAGTTTGACCAAAACGACTTCAGCAAGTCAGGAGAATTTAAGGCCGTAAACGACGCCGGCGTGATTTGCGGATCATCAAAGGACCCGGATCTTCTCATAACTTACTCTGACATGTTTGGCACTGAAACCAGACCAGCCAACTCTGCCGCAATATGGAAAGACGGCAAATGCACGCTTCTTTACTACGGCGACTTCGACACATCTAAGTTTGAATTCCTCGGCGACGGCTCACAGGCTACAGACATTTCGGCCGACTCAAAGACCGTCTGCGGATATATCAGCACAGGCAATGCCGCATCATTCTATCCATGTATGTGGAAAGAGGGCAACGACGGCAAATGGACTCTCGAGTGGCTCGCATTACCTGAAGATGCAAAAGACGGAATGACTTACTTCATTTCTGACGACGGCAAAACTATTGTAGGAAAAATAACAGACGCTACAAACAACCAGCATGTGGCATTATGGAAAGACGGCGCATGCACCATCATAACAGACGAGCAGATTGGATGGGAGTCTTCAAGCTACGGCGGACAGGTGAAGATTCTGTCAATGAGCGCTAACGGCAAATTCTTTGTGGCCAAGAGCGCAGCCAATGCTATATATATCTATAATATAGAAACCAATGAAGGACGCAAGATTCCTGCCTTCGAGACAGCAGCAAACATAGAATATGCAGCCGTAGACAACGAGGGCAACGTGGTGGCTGCCTATAACTATGGCTCTATATTCTTCGGCGGAGACGTATATACACGCCCGTTCTGGTACTCATACAAGGAGGACCGCAACCTCGACTTCCCTTACTATATGCAGCTGTTTGCCAGCGGAGTTACTCCCGACTTCACATTTGAGTATGGCGAGAAGACACAGGCTGTGCCCATGGCAATATCTGCCGACGGCAACGTAATAGTAGGAAACATCGACATCTATGCAGCCGTAGGACAGAAGGCTAAGTGCTGGATTCTGAAATCAGAAAGATACGACGTGTCTATCCCTGTAACCCCGTCAGGACTCTCTGCCAAATCGGAGGCTTTAGGACAGGTTACGCTGACATGGGCAAAGGACGAGACTAAATATGAAGACCTGACCCTGAAGTCATACAACATCTACCGCGACGGCAAAAAGGTTGCCAACGTTACAGCCGACAAGCCGATGACTCTGACCGAGAACAACGTTCCGGCAGGACACCCGGGCTATGCCGTTGAAGCAGTGTTCGAGACAGCAGAGGGCGGCGAGATGCTTTCGCCAAAGTCAAACATTCTGAAGGCTTCTGTGCCCGACACATACGACATGCCTCTGTTCGACGACTTCTCGTCAAACTCTCTTGAGACTAACTACTGGGAAGTTGTAAAAGAATACGGCGATCCTACTGACGCAATGTGGAGCGTCATGCAGGACTACGGACTGATAGGCAGCAGCATTTCTTATATGGTAATCTCACAGCAGCCTTATTCAGGAAGCCTCATATCACGCCCGCTCGACGCCACAAAGGCAGAATCAGTAAGCCTGTCGTTCTTCATGCAGATGGCACCGCTGAACTCCGTAGACCAAGAGCTCGAGAAAGACTCTATCAGCGTTGACATCTCTACCGACTTCGGAAAGACATGGAAGGAGATAAAGGCATGGTCGCTGAAAGACATCTATGCACAATACAGCTACAACGTAATCAGCCTTGACATCTCTGCCGAAACAACAGGCAAAATCTTCCAGCTGCGTCTGCGCAAGCACGGACAGGGCGTTGCTCAATACATGATGTACGTAGACAACCTGAGGATTGAGGCCGGAGGCTCTGGCTCAAAGGCTCCTGCCGGACTTACAGGCACACTGGGCAAAGACGGCAAGTCGCTCTCACTGATGTGGCAGAACCTCTCAGGCGCTTACCAGCTCAACTACATCAACGATCCTTCTTTCATCAACAAATACACCATAGGCAACGAAGGCAAGGAACTTATTGCCGCCAACAAGTTTGAACCTGAAGACCTGGCTGCATACAAGGGCAAATATCTCTCAGGCGTGCAGACAACCATCAACTACTACAGCACAGAAGAGGAAGTAAAGGGCATACATGCTTCAGTTGTAGTGTTTGAAGACGGCAAGATGGTACGCGAACAGGAAATAAAGGACATGACATACAACGAGGCTCTGACCGTTGCTCTCGACGAGCCGCTCCTCATCGACGGAACCAAGGAGCTGATGATAGGTGTTAAGATATTCGACTACGACGAGCAGCAGATACCTATATGCTACATTATAAGCGACAAGTTTGTTGCAGGCAAGAGCGACCTCTACTCTGAAGACAACGGCGCAAGCTGGCTGAAACTCTCTGAATTCTACAACGAGCAGGGCACACCTGAACAGGGCTACTGCTGCTGGGACATCACCGGATGCATCACAGACAATCCTGAACTCACACCGGTTGCAGAGGGCGATCTGTTTGCATACAACATCTACCGCGACGGCGAGCAGCTCAACGAAGGAGTAATCGACAGACTGCAGACCCGCTTCACCGATCCCGAACCTACTGAGGACGCATGCTACCAGGTAGTTGGCTTCTTCTACGACGGCACGAAGTCAGAGGCTTCTGAGCAGTTCTGCCTCGACGACGTAACAGGCATTGAGCACAACATAGCCGACAACGTGACGATAACACGCAATGAAGGCGACAACTGCCTGACCATCAACGGCAAGTTTGACAATGCCACTCTCGTTGACATCAGCGGCGTATGCGTGTCACGCTCTGAAGGCAACCGCCTGTCGCTGAACGGAGTTAAGGCCGGCATCTACATCATCAGCATCAATGTTGACGGCAGAGTTTACACACAAAAGATGATTGTAAAGTAAAAGTCAGCAGCTAATCCTGCTGCATGATTATCACCCTAACCTATTTTCAGGCGGCTCTTTCCTCGCGAAAGGGCCGCCTTCTTTATCCCCTTGCCGGTAGTCATGCCGTGCCTGCAACGCACATCACGGCGGCACACGGCACCCCACTACTCACGCCCATTGCCGCCACACAGCCGCCGCCAGCAGACAGCTCCTCACCGCGTGCCACTGCGGCAACGGCCGAATACACATTGAGCCGCATCGAAGCAAAACGCTTACACATTGATTTATGCTGACGCTCTCATACTGCGATATTTGAAAATTAAAATCTCCCGGCTGCAAAAACGGGCAGTTTTCGCGTGCAGTCGCAACAGTCTAAGCATCAGAGTGTTATACTCATAAAGAGCATAATGTGCAACATTTTTTGTCCCAATTAGGACAAAAAAGCCATTATTTCAATAAAAAAACAGGCCCGTTTACGGTGCAAAAACCGCCTGTTTTTCATCCAAAAGTGGCCGAGTAATTTTTCAAAAGCATACCTTTTGCATGATAATGTAAATATTGTTTACCGCCGCCATGCCTCCGCTGCCCTCACGAATTCTATTTCGTCTGAAAATTCTGACAAAACTCTGATGACACATTGCCATGCCTGACGGCTGTAAAAACGACAAAAAGAAAAGTCTCCACAACACGATGCACAATCCTTTGTGTGTGCCGTGTTGCAGAGACAACATTACCCAATAAAAACAATCTTAAAACCCAAAATCGGTCAGCAGACCGCATATTATGTTCATCAGCCAAACTAATACCTTCGTCTGTCATTGTGCTTTCTGTCGGCATCTTGCCGTTTGCCTTATCCTTACACAGGCTGCCACGACGGCGTAAAAGATGACGGCTGTAAGCTCAATATAAGACATTGATGCGGCTGAAACATGAAGAAATCATTAAATAAAAAGCCCGCACCTGCCACACGGCAACAAGAACGATAGGAACAAATTGCCATAAGGCTTTCCGTAACGGAACGGCACGACTGCCAGAACCGCACGAAACTGCCGGCACGGGCCTTGGCGCTGTCAGTCTCAGCGCTTTATAAAACTTTTGATGTTGTCAGGTATTACGGGCATGGCGCCGCTCTGTGTGCACACATAGGCTGACACCTTTACGGCAAGGGCATGGGCATCCCTGACGTCCATGCCGCTCAATATGGCGGCACAGAACGTGCCAGTGAACGAGTCGCCAGCGCCTACAGTGTCTGCCACCTCTACTATCGGAGTCTCCTGGAAGGACACGCTGCCGGGTGTGAACACGTAGCTGCCGTTGACGCCGCATGTCAGCACAAGCATGTCAAGGTTGTACTTGCCAAGTATCAGCCAGCACTTGTTGCTCATGTCAAGGCCCGGATAGCCGAACAGGCGGCCTATCACAACGAGCTCCTCGTCGTTTATCTTCAATACGTTGCAGCGCTTCACAGACTCGCTTATCACTTCCTTCGTGTAGAAGTTCTGGCGAAGGTTGATGTCGAATATCTTCAGGACGCCTTTGTCTGAGGGCATCGCGTCGAGGAACTTGCCGATAGTATCGCGCGAAACGACGTTGCGCTGGGCCAGAGAGCCCCAGCACACTGCACGGCAGTCGCGGGCAAGGGCCTCAAGCTCCGGGGTGAAGGGGATGTTGTCCCAGGCCACGTTCTCGCGGATGTCATACGTCGGGATGCCGTCGTCGTCGAGCGTAACCTGAACAGTGCCCGTGGGGTAAGGAACGCGAGGCATCATGTATTTAAGACCTTTGTCGTCAAGGGCGGCGAGGGTCTCGTCGCCTAGGCGGTCGTCGCCCACGGCGCTGACGGCTACTGAGTCGAAGCCGAACTGGCCGGCATGGTAGGCGAAGTTGGCAGGAGCTCCGCCCAGCTTCTTGCCGTCGGGAAGAACGTCCCAAAGGGCTTCGCCAAGACCTACTATTATATCTTTCATATCGTTATGCTTGTTTGTTTGAAGTTTGTCAATGTTTTACCTTGTTTATATAATAAAGGAGATAGACCACGCCGACTGACATCACGCCTACGGCTCCAGCCTGGCCTGCAGCGTCGGAGGCGAAGCCCATCAGAAGGGGGAACACAGTGCCGCCGAAAAGGCCCATGATCATCAGGCCAGAAACCTCGTTCTGACGATCGGGGACTGAAAGAAGCGCCTGAGAGAACACTATCGAGAAGATGTTCGAGTTGCCGTAGCCTACAAGCGCTATCGCAGTGTAGAGCACGGCCTTCGACGTGCCGAAGAACATGCCGCACATGCTCAAAGCCATCATCACAACGCTTATGGCAAAGAACACGCGGTTGTTCATCACGCGGAGGAAGAACGAGCCCGTCAGGCAGCCGGCCGTACGGAAGATGAAGTAGAGGCTCGTGGCGAAGGCGGCGTCGTTAAGGCTCATACCCAGACGCTCTATAAGGAGCTTGGGCGCTGTGGTGTTGGTGCCGACGTCGATGCCAACATGGCACATGATGCCAAGGAAGGACAGAAGGACGATGGGCTTGCCGAGAAGCCGGAGACAGTCGCCGAAGCCCGAAACCTTGCCCGCAGGGGCTTCTTCCTTAATGGGGGTTACAAGAAGAAGGAGCGTGGCAAGCACGCCTGCAACGAAGTATACCAGAAACAGAACGCGCCAGCCCATGCCCAGAGAAGGAAGCACGCCTGTGGCGCCCCACATGGCTATGTAGGGGGCGAGGAAAGAGGCGATGGCCTTGATGAACTGACCGAAAGTAAGGGTGCTGGCAAGGTTGTCGCCGCGGATTACGGTCGAGATCAGCGGGTTGAGCGATGTCTGCATCAGGGTGTTGCCTATGCCGAGCAGAGAGAACGACAGAAGCATTATGGCGAAGCTCTCACCGAAGAGCGGAAGAACGAGCGACACGGCAGTCACCGCAAGCGACAGCAGCACCGTGTTCTTGCGCCCGATGCGGTTCATAAGCATGCCTGTGGGCACTGAGAAGATAAGGAACCAGAAGAACACCAGCGAGGGGAACACGTTGGCGACGGAGTCGCTCAGCCCAAGGTCTGACTTCACGTAGTTGGAGGCGATGCCGACAAGGTCGACAAAACCCATGGCGAAGAAGCAGAACATCACAGGGATGAGATATATGGTCTTGGTTGATTTCATAAGCTGTTCGATTTAATTTCGGTCAGCAATGAGGCAGGCAGAGAGAGAGTCGCAACCTGCCCATTGCTCCGAAAAACTCAGGTTAAATTACTATTTATAATAAATAAGGGTATCCGGAATTTACATTGCCGTAAGCTCGAGCACGCGGCTTGAACCGTCTACCGGCGAGAAGAGCGGCAGTCCTATCTTCATGAGATAGTCGCCTGTGAACGAGCCTGACAGACCTTCCTGACCGTCGGCGAGGTTAATCTCATTGACGTTGTAGGTCAGTGTCGGGTCGAGGCCCTGCAGCTTCAGGTTGAGCACGGGCTCCTTGTAGCGCGGATGCAGGTCGTAGGCAAACACCACGGCGCTCTTCTTGTCCTTTGTAACATAGTTCACGGCAGCATGGTTGCCCTCGTAAGGCGAAACCAGCTTGAACATGTCGCCGTCGAGAATGACGGGCTTCAGCCTGTCGTAGTTGGCAACGGCCTGCTGGCAGAGCTTATAGTCAGTCTGCGAGAGCGATGCCATGTCGATGTCGAATCCGAGCTTGCACATGCTTGCCACGTCGAGACGGAACTTCATGCTTGTGTTCTTGTTCCACTCTGTTACGTGCGAAGCCATGGCCTTTACGGGGAAGAACTTCGACATGCTCCACTGTATGTAGATGCGCTCAAACGGGTCGGTGTTGTCTGAACACCAGAACTCAGTAAAGTATTTGAGGGCCTCATAGTCGCAGCGTGCGCCGCCGCCTGAACACAGCATCATGGGCACATGAGGATACTTAGCGGCTATGCGATGAAGCACGTTGTAGAGTCCTCTGACATAATCGACATAAAGATTGCCCTGATTCTGACGCAGGTAAGGCGAGTAGATATTGGTTATCGGACTGTTGCAGTCCCACTTGAAGTAAGCCACGCCGGGGTTTTCCTTCAGTATGTTGTCCACAACGCTGAACACATAGTCCTGCACCTTAGGGTTGGCAAGGTCGAGCACGAGCTGGTTGCGGTAGTAATACGGCTCGCGTCCGGGCTGCATGATAACCCAGTCGGGATGTTTCTCGAAGAGTTCACTCTTTGGATTTACCATCTCAGGCTCTATCCATATACCGAACTTCACGCCGGCCTCGTCGGCAGCCTCGGTAAGAGCCTTCACTCCGCCGGGCAGCTTAAAGTGGTTAGGCTCCCAGTCGCCCAGTCCGGCCTTGTCGTCGTTTCTCGGATATTTGTTGGCAAACCATCCGTCGTCGAGCAGGAACATGTCTACACCGAGGTTCTTGGCGTCTTTCATCAAAGAAGCAAGGCTCTCCTGATTGAAGTCGAACGCTGTGCTCTCCCAGTTGTTGAGCAGAGTCATGCGGTCGCCCGTTCCGTCCTTGAGCTGATACTGGCGTGCCCAGTCGTGCAGGTTGCGGCTTGCAAGTCCGGTGCCCTGGTTGCTGAGAGTGAATATAAACTCAGGCGTAACGAAAGTCTTGCCCGGCTTCAGCTTATAGTCAGAGGCATAGGGATTGATGCCCGGAATGACGCGCAGTCCGCCCACATTGTCAACCTCGAAGATGCATCTGAAGTTGCCCGTCCATGCTATCGTGCCGAGCATCACGCGGCCGCTGTTCTCGGCAGCAGGAGCGTCGAGGCCCAGTTCGAAGAACGGCTGAGTGTGCATTGCAGCCCTAGTGCCGAGCTTTGTGTCTATCACCTTCTTGCCGTATGTAAGCTGCTGCACGGCAGGCTGGGCCTCGCGTGCCCAGTCGCCATGATAGTTTGTCAGGAAATATTTCTGCGAACTGAAATACAGGATGGCGCTGGCATACTTCCAGAGAGAGATGTCGCCCTTCTCCTTGTTGGTTATCTCGCTCCACGCCTTTATCACATTCTGCTTTGTGTATGCCACATAGTGAAGGCGCACCTCAACGTCATACTTGTTGTCGGCAAGGGTTATCACGGTCTCGTTGCCGCCGTCCACGGCCTTGGTCTGCGAGTCTTTGTAATAAAGATATGTAGTCTTGTTGCCGTCGGCATGTGTCAGTCCGAGTGCCGGCTCAAAGAAGTCTTCGCCTCCTGAGCACATGTAGGCCTCATGTCCGCGCTTGCTCACGCTTGCGTCTGATCCTGTGTCAATGGTCCAGTCGAGCCTGTCGGCATCTGAAGCATTGAGGAGCTTGTCGCCAAGATAGACCATATAGAGACGGCCGTTGTTGTTGACCTGCATAATCAGGTCGGTGTTGTCAGTGCTTACGCGTATGGTCTTTTGCGCTACGGCAGCCGTCGCCGCAATAAGCAGAGTTGTCATGATAAAACAAAATTTCTTCATAACACGTCTGAATTACATGCCAAGTTTATAAACCTTTATCTGTGAGAAAGCTGATTTGCCGCCTTCTGAATAGAACTTAACTGAATCGTACGGCTTTGTGGGGAACACGAGGTTGGTCATAGCGATGCGTCCGCCGTCGACGAAGAGCTCTACAGAGCATTTGTCAACGAACACGTCTACATGATATGTCTTGTCCTCGCAGAGGTTAAGCGGAGCCCATGTTCCGAGGGCAAAGTCGTTCTTATAGTTCACTGCGTTTTCTATGCGCATTGGCTGCTGTCCCTTGCTCTGGCGTGCGGAGTCGGCCTTCTTCTCTATGTCGTGAGGCTCTGCCAGCTTGCCGAAGTCGGTCAGTCCGCTCTGTGTACGGTCCATAACGGCGCGCATCTGCTTCAGGTCGAAGTATATCATGGTCTTCTCGCCCTTGTCGTTGTACACCTCTATTCCGGCTGTTCCGTCGGCTGCCGGGGTTACGTCGAACTCTATCTCGAAGGCTCCGTCGTATCCGGCTGCCACGCCCTTCTTGTCAACGCTTGCGCCGGTCTTGATGTCTTCAACAGTCTTTGTTTCCTTTCTGATGGCCTTAACCTCGGGAGCAACGTTGGCTGCAACATAATAGCGGCCGTCTTTTGTATAGAGCGAAAGCTCACGCGGCAGACCGTTGGCACCTCTGTACTGCTTGATAGGCGTAACGTTGGCATACTGCCAGTTGCTCATCCAGGGCAGAGCTATAACGCGGTCGCCCGTGTTAGAGAAGCACACTGTTGCATAGTGGTCCTTGCCATAGTCGAGCCATTTGGGCACGTGCGGGTCGTCAACGCAAGTGAAGTTTTTGCCGTCGAAGTCGCCAACAAAATATTCTGTGGCACTTCCTCCGAAGAGACATCCCGGATTAACGTTCATGAGCATTACATACTTCATGTTGTTCTTGTCACCGTTTACGGGCAGCTGAACAAAGTCGGGGCACTCATACTGGCAGGGCTGCATGCCGTAGCCGCGTCCGAAGCCGCTGATGTAGGTCCACTTCTTGAGGTCGTCAGACTTGTAGAAGCGCATTTCCTTGTCGGCAGAAACAATCATATACCATGCCTTTGCCGGCTCATACCAAAACACTTTCGGGTCGCGGAAGTCCTTCAGTCCGTCGAAAGGCCTGAGCACGGGGTTGCCTTCATATTTTGTGAAGGTGCGTCCGTTGTCGGTGCTGTATGCCATACACTGTATCTGTCCGTTCTTGTCGCTTGCCGATGTATAGAGGGCTATGATGGCTCCGTTGCCGTATCCGGCCGTGTTGTTCTTGTCAACTACAGAGCTTCCTGAGAATATGTGGCCCATGGTGTCGCGTGCGATGGCGGGCTGAAGCTCCTTCCAGTGCATCAGGTCGGTGCTGACAGCGTGTCCCCAGTGCATGTTGCCCCATTTTGATCCGTAGGGGTTATACTGGAAGTAGAGGTGATACTCTCCGTCTTTATAAACCATACCGTTGGCGTCGTTCATCCATCCGTAAGACGGTGTGTGGTGATATATCGGGCGGTAATAGTCGGTGTTCTCAACGCTCCATGTGTCAGACATGGTGAGATTCTTCAGGGCGAGGGCGTCTGGGCTTATGTTCAGTATCTTTACTGTGGCCGTCTTGCCGTTGCCCAATGCGAAGGGCACGCAGTAGTCGGTCTTCTGGCGTGCCAGCCTGACGTCCATCCATGTGTCGGCAGGCGAACCTGTTGAGAGCAGCACATGCGACTCGTCCTTGGTTTCCTCTACCGGCAGAATAAGATATTTCTTGGGGTTGGTTATCTTTACTATTGTGGTGTCACCGCTGCGGGTAACCTTTATATCTTGTGCTGATGCAGCAGACGCTGAAAGAAAGCATGCTGCGGCAAACATGGCTGTAAGCTTATTAATATTGTTCATAGGTAATTTTCTGTATTAATTGGATGTTTTAGCATGCAGGCAGACACGTCGTGCGGGGCTGTCTGCTTATCGTTTTTTGTATCATGTTCCGATGCCCGATGCAAGCGCCGCGGGCACCGGAACATGAGTATAGGATTGTTGTGTCTTTATTTATCAGAACTTCAGCGATGCTGAGAACTCTACTGTGAACGGGCGCAGGTAGCTTCCTGTCATCAGATGTCCGTCATACTGCTTTGCCTCGTCCTTTGTGATAAGCTCGGCTCCTGCGATGCTTCCCTTTGCGCCGGTCTGGTTGAGGAAGTTGACCACGGTGCATCCGAGAGAGAGTTTCTTGTTTACCTGCCAGTTGATACCGCCGAAGGTCTCCCAGTGGCCGTTGAAGTAGTAAGCCTCGTTGATGTTGGCGTAAGTCTTGCTGAAGTAGCGGAAGCTTGTCCATATCTTGAGGTCTTTGGTTATCATGTAGCTCGGGTCGATCTCGATGAGCACCTCAGGAATCTCGGCCACGATGTTGCCGGTGGCGTTGATCTTGCCTACGTATCCGTCAGAGAAGGTAACTGAGGTTTCATACTTCTTGTATGTCGGCTTCTGGTATGTGAAGAGGAAGTGCAGGTCGAAGCCCTTGAACGGGTGAGCCACAACGTCTGTTGTCCATCCCAGAGTCTGTATGTCGTATGTCAGCGGTGCGGCCATGATTTCGCCGTTGTGCTGCAGGTTGAGCGTAGAGTTGTTGTTTGTCTTTGAGATGTAAGAGAACAGTGAAGTGAGGCTCAGCCAAGAGTTGTTGTAATAGATACCGGCACGTCCCAGAGGAACAGAAATCTTGTCGGTGTTAGGCAGTGTTGCCGGTGCGAAGTTCTCGAACTTAGGATGCTGCACGATGTATGTGAAGTCGCCGGTCAGACCAAAGTTGTTTGTCAGCTTGTATGTAACTGCGGCTGTGAGGTCGTAGTTCAGCCAGTCGTAGTCGAGCGATGTAGGCTTGATGACGGTTCCGTCGGATGCTGTTGCTCCGAGGTGATAGTCGGCAAAGCGTCCTACATATTCGCCGTTGGCATTTCTTACGGCAGCGTTCTCGCCGCTCAGTGTCTGCCATTCGATGCGTCCGCCGTAGTAGACGTTGAGTTTCGGGGTGATGTCCCAGTCGTGTGTGATATAGAGGGCAAGCTTGTTCTCATGGCCTTTGTAATACTCTGACGCGTTCTTGTTGAAGTCATAGAAGTAGTCGTTGCGTTTGTTGGCGTCGTAGAGTCTTACGGCATAGCCTCCGTCGGCAGGCACGCTCTGGTCATACATAGTGGTGTTTGAAGTGTAGTCGATGTCGTAGTACCACTCGTTAAGACCTACGCGGAGTGTTGATGTCCTGAATTTCTTTGAAAGCTCTGACGTGAACATCAGCTCGTCGATGTCGCCGCTGTTGAGACAAGACATACGTGTCTGCACGTAGTCGCCTTTATAAGATGTGAGCTGTCCGTCTATTCCGCGTGTAACATAATTGTATGTGTTGTCGCCGCTTACCTTTATCAGCGACATAGGTGTCTGATAAACCAGTGCGCCGTGGGCGTTGTCGTAGCGTCCGATGATTTTCCATGTCAGACCGTTGTCCCATTTGTATGTGTTCATAAGCGTAACCTCGCTTGAGTGGTTCTCTGAAGCGTCATACAGTGTGGTCTGCTTCAGCTCGCCCGTACGCATGTCGCGGTATACGATGTTGTTGTCGGTAGGCAGATAAGATGTTGTTCCGAGCTTGAAGTCGCCATACTCTTTGACGCTTCCGTCGCCTACATATATGAACGGTGCCGACTGTGTGGCAAAGGTGTATACGGGGTGGCTGTTAGAGTAATGGTAGATGGCTGTAAACTCACCGCGGCCCTTGTCGTAGAGCTTTGTCAGGGCAGCCTTGTATATCTGGGTGCGGTCCTGATAAGGAGTGAGCTTGATGTTGAATGTTCCCGGGTCGAAGTCCTGATACATGTTGGCGCTGTAATACCATCCCTTGCCCATAGAGCCGTTGAGGTTCAGCGAGAATTCCTGCAGTCCGAAGTGGTTCGACTTGTAGTCGAGCTTTCCGTGAAAGCCTTCCTGTCCGAGCTGTGTGAAAGAGTTTACGGCATATCCGATGTTACCGGTTGTGATGGCCGTCTCAGATATCTTCAGAAGTCCCACGTGACTCAGGCTCGCATCCGAGCGCCAGTTGGAGTTCACAGAGTGTGGGTTGGTGGCATAAGTAACGGGCAGACCGTTCTCGAGCACGTTGACGTCGGCCGAGGGCAGACCAATCTGAATCTCGCGCGGTCCGTTAGCACTTGCTGCGTTGAGCATCACGTTGCGGTTTCCTTCCTCTTTCGAAGAACTGCCGCTCTTGTCCTTACTTTCATTTGTTTGTGCCTGTGCGCACGTGAGAGCAAACAATGGCAGGAGCGCAACCATGCCAAGTTTTGTTGACGTTTGACTGAATATTTTCATAATCATCAAAAGTTTTATTTAATGTTTAGTTATGTAAAATTTTCGGTTGCAAATGTAGTGCATATTGCGTGTGGGGTGCCTAAAATATGTTTCCTGAGGATAGAAAAAATCGTTCATGAAACAAAATTTACACGATTTGAACGTTTATTTTTATTACAAAGGGGGTATTTTGGCAAAAAATGATGTTTAAAAGACATTTATTCGCAAATTTAATATGGCAGAAATAAATATGAACGGAATATAAACATATACGAAACCGGCAAAGCTTAATTTATGAAAAAACGGCCGGAAAGTATCATTTTTTATACCGAAAACTCGCCGTTTGCAGCATTATTTTTACCAAAATTTACTAACTTTGGCAACACACTCACAAGGCTCCGGCATGACGCACGTATGTAGCTGTGTTACAGAATGTTACAGGAGCCTTTGCAAAAGGTGGCCTTTCGGGCTGCAAAAGGTGGCTTTTCAGCGCGCGATTTGTGGCCTTTTACAACGCAAAAGGCGGTCTTTTGGAAAACAGCCTCGCGCCGGCACTTATCAGACAGAACTTATGGCCGGATTCGGGATGAGTGAGACCTGATGTCATGAGGATATTTTCTGCATCGGCAAAAGCATGCCACACAGGGACGGCGAGCACGAAGCAATACGGCAACAGGACCATAAAAAACGGCACTCCGGATGCCTCAGCATACAAAAACCGTGAAAACTTTACATAACTCTCACATTGTACAGGCGTGAGATAAAAACTTTTTCGCTAAACAGAAAAAGCGCGTTTCTGTAGTAAGAGACATCCGGAAGCCATGTGTCATACATCGTCTGACTCATGGCAATGCGGCTCTGCGGAGCCGCATTTTTATGCCGAATAGATATCATGCCTATGGGATTCAACCCCTGTCGCAACAGCCAGGATCGAAGGCCGGAGGCATTTAGTTAACATAGACTTTTAAGACAATCCGCTAATTATCAATCATTTACAGCGTCCACAAGAATCTTTGCGGCCATACATATTGCCGTATGATATGCTTTTATGCCCCAAAAGGGCTGAAAACATACTTACACCGGCATCGCATTATAAAAAATCATGCACTGGCCATGCTAAAAAATAAAACTGCCGGAAACGCATCCCTGCGGCCCCGGCAGGCATTGCTAAAATATCATGATTCTGTGTTATCGTTTAACGCTGGCCGTAATCTCGCCCGGCAACACTGGCATGGCGCCGCTCTGTGTACACACATAGGCTGACACCTTTACAGCAAGGGCATGGGCATCCCTGACGTCCATGCCGCTCAATATGGCGGCACAGAACGTGCCAGTGAACGAGTCGCCAGCGCCTACAGTGTCTGCCACCTCTACTATCGGAGTCTCCTGGAAGGACACGCTGCCGGGTGTGAACACGTAGCTGCCGTTGACGCCGCATGTCAGCACAAGCATGTCAAGGTTGTACTTGCCAAGTATCAGCCAGCACTTGTTGCTCATGTCAAGGCCCGGATAGCCGAACAGGCGGCCTATCACAACGAGCTCCTCGTCGTTTATCTTCAATACGTTGCAGCGCTTCACAGACTCGCTTATCACTTCCTTCGTGTAGAAGTTCTGGCGAAGGTTGATGTCGAATATCTTCAGGACGCCTTTGTCTGAGGGCATCGCGTCGAGGAACTTGCCGATAGTATCGCGCGAAACGACGTTGCGCTGGGCCAGAGAGCCCCAGCACACTGCACGGCAGTCGCGGGCAAGGGCCTCAAGCTCCGGGGTGAAGGGGATGTTGTCCCAGGCCACGTTCTCGCGGATGTCATACGTCGGGATGCCGTCGTCGTCGAGCGTAACCTGAACAGTGCCCGTGGGGTAAGGAACGCGAGGCATCATGTATTTAAGACCTTTGTCGTCAAGGGCGGCGAGGGTCTCGTCGCCTAGGCGGTCGTCGCCCACGGCGCTGACGGCTACTGAGTCGAAGCCGAACTGGCCGGCATGGTAGGCGAAGTTGGCAGGAGCTCCGCCCAGCTTCTTGCCGTCGGGAAGAACGTCCCAAAGGGCTTCGCCAAGACCTACTATTATATCTTTCATATCGTTATGCTTGTTTGTTTGAAGTTTGTCAATGTTTTACCTTGTTTATATAATAAAGGAGATAGACCACGCCGACTGACATCACGCCTACGGCTCCAGCCTGGCCTGCAGCGTCGGAGGCGAAGCCCATCAGAAGGGGGAACACAGTGCCGCCGAAAAGGCCCATGATCATCAGGCCAGAAACCTCGTTCTGACGATCGGGGACTGAAAGAAGCGCCTGAGAGAACACTATCGAGAAGATGTTCGAGTTGCCGTAGCCTACAAGCGCTATCGCAGTGTAGAGCACGGCCTTCGACGTGCCGAAGAACATGCCGCACATGCTCAAAGCCATCATCACAACGCTTATGGCAAAGAACACGCGGTTGTTCATCACGCGGAGGAAGAACGAGCCCGTCAGGCAGCCGGCCGTACGGAAGATGAAGTAGAGGCTCGTGGCGAAGGCGGCGTCGTTAAGGCTCATACCCAGACGCTCTATAAGGAGCTTGGGCGCTGTGGTGTTGGTGCCGACGTCGATGCCAACATGGCACATGATGCCAAGGAAGGACAGAAGGACGATGGGCTTGCCGAGAAGCCGGAGACAGTCGCCGAAGCCCGAAACCTTGCCCGCAGGGGCTTCTTCCTTAATGGGGGTTACAAGAAGAAGGAGCGTGGCAAGCACGCCTGCAACGAAGTATACCAGAAACAGAACGCGCCAGCCCATGCCCAGAGAAGGAAGCACGCCTGTGGCGCCCCACATGGCTATGTAGGGGGCGAGGAAAGAGGCGATGGCCTTGATGAACTGACCGAAAGTAAGGGTGCTGGCAAGGTTGTCGCCGCGGATTACGGTCGAGATCAGCGGGTTGAGCGATGTCTGCATCAGGGTGTTGCCTATGCCGAGCAGAGAGAACGACAGAAGCATTATGGCGAAGCTCTCACCGAAGAGCGGAAGAACGAGCGACACGGCAGTCACCGCAAGCGACAGCAGCACCGTGTTCTTGCGCCCGATGCGGTTCATAAGCATGCCTGTGGGCACTGAGAAGATAAGGAACCAGAAGAACACCAGCGAGGGGAACACGTTGGCGACGGAGTCGCTCAGCCCAAGGTCTGACTTCACGTAGTTGGAGGCGATGCCGACAAGGTCGACAAAACCCATGGCGAAGAAGCAGAACATCACAGGGATGAGATATATGGTCTTGGTTGGTTTCATAAGTTATTTGTTTAAAGGATATACAACGAGCGAGGCCGACTTCTTCTTGCCGTCGCACTTAACTGATATGCTGTTGTATGGCTCTGACGGGAACACGAGGTTGGTCATAACCGAGCGTCCGCCGTTGGCAAAAGCCTCAACGCTGCAGTTGTCTACATAAAGGCGCAGTTCGTTGAGCTTAGATCCTACAACGGGGGCCACAGACACGGCAGGGAACTGGTCGCTGAACGAAACGTTTCCGCTCTTGCGGCGGTCGAAGCTCAGTGTGCCTTTGGCTGCATCATACATCATGCTTACGTTCTCGCCCTTTGCGTTAGAGAGCACAAGTTCAACGTTGCCGGCATTGTCATTGCCCAGAGTGAGCACCACCTCATAGGTGCCGTGCGGCTTGCTGAACATCTTGCTTATTGTCTTCGAGCCTGAAATATTCTTCTTCACGGCAGCCTTTCCTCTCATCTTCTCGTTCTCGACAGAAGGTTTTGAGGCCAGATATTCTGTCGTTCCGTCTGTATAGAGATACAGGTCGCGCGCAATGGTGTTGGCACTTCTATACTGCTGTGTGGGCGCCTGGTTGGCATACTGCCAGTTGCTCATCCAGCCTATCATTATGCGGCGTCCGTCGGGAGCGTTGTCAAAAGTTACTCCGGCATAGTTGTCCTTGCCATAGTCGGCCCATTTTGTAACATCGGGCTTTGTGTCACAGGTAAACTTGTGGCCGTCGAATGTTCCGGTGAAATACTGTGTGGCGCTGCCGCCTGCAGGTCCGCCGGGGTTTATATTGCACACAAGCACCCACTTGCTGTAGTTCTTGCCTTCAACAGGCAGTTCAAAGAGGTCGGGGCACTCCCACACGCCCTCATGGCATCCGTAGCCCTTGCCGAAGCTGCTCTCATAGGTCCAGTCTTTCAGGTTGGCCGAAGAGTATATGCGCATCTCCTGCCCTGCTGCCAGAATCAGAATCCAGCGGCCGCTCTTTTCGTGACGGAACACGTGCGGATCGCGGAAGTCTGGCACGTCGGCAGTCAGAATTGGGTTGCCGTCATATTTGGTAAATGTCTTTCCGTTGTCAGTGCTGTAGGCCATGCTCTGCGTCTGGTTCTCGCCTGCCGTGGTGTAGAATGCCACTACGGCTCCGGCACCAAACCCGGCGGTATTGTCCTTGTCAACCACACAGCTGCCGCTGAAGATTGTGCCAAGGCCGTCGGGTTCAATGGCCAAGCCTTCGTCGGTCCAGTTTACGAGGTCACGGCTTGAGGAGTGTCCCCAGGTCATGTTCTCCCATTGTGAACCGTACGGATTGTATTGATAATAAAGATTGTATACGCCGTCTTTATAGAACATTCCGTTAGGGTCGTTCATCCAGCCGTATGCAGGCGTGTGATGATATGCGGGACGGAACTTCTCGCGGTTAGCAGTGTCAAAGGTGTCGGCATATGAAATGTTCTTCCAGCAGGCATAATCCTTCATTGCCGTAGGCTTGCCGTCAACTCCGTTTACATGGAAGTCGAACAAAACCTTCTTGCCGTCAAGATTCGAGATGTCCAGCGGAACGTAATAGTCTATATTGTCTGTGGCAAGCTTTACGTTCAATGTCTTTACAACATTATTGTCAACAATCACTTTGACATTGGTTATTTCTGATGACTCCTGCACAGGCAGCAGCACGTAGCGGCTATTGCCCTCAGCACGCATAATACAATGCGACTTGCTCAGGAAAGACACATTACAATTCTGTGCAGCCACCTGAAAAGAGGCTGTTCCAAGAAGTAATGCTACAAGTATATTTCTTATTTTCATGATTATATTCTTTATATATCCTAAAAATTTTTCTCTATTCAAGACGGAACGGTTAATATTTTGCAGGTTCTGATCAGAGCTGTTATTTGTTCAAAATACGTTTCAGCACTTAACAAGGCACACTCTTCTGTTATGCTGTATCCTTTATGAATCTGCAATGTCGGCAGCATTTCTGCATGCTGCACCTACACGACCGCCGTCATTATAATTTTACCAATGTATACAATATTGGCAATATCCTTTTAAAAACAATCTTATTACCTTTAAAAGATACATCCGCACGAAATCTTATGCAAAATACATCGCACATCCGCCGGATGTATCTTCATCAACTTAAAATACCTATCATCTTCTATTCCATGAATGCAACCGGCAATTATCCTTTAATCATAATTCTGATTCTGGGTGTATAATCCAGGTATGTAGAACAACTGATTATAAGGTATCGGGAAGAACTCGTTCTTGCCTGCCGTAAAGTGAGCATCGCGGTAATACTGTCCGTAATGCTGTTCCCTGGCACTTGTAACATTGCCGTTTTCATCGTATGATACTGGCGCGCCTTCCATCACGTTGCCGTTGTGGTCGAAGAAGCTGTATGTAGAGTTCTGCTCGCTTGCGAAGTAAGCGTTAAGTGTCTGAGAAGCAACACCCCAACGGCGCAGGTCGAAGAAGCGTCCGTTCTCCATAGCCATCTCAAGACGGCGCTCCCAGCGCAGGCACTTGCGTGCGTTCTCCTTGTTGTCGAAATACGGAGAAACAGGATATTCTGCTATCTGGCACTGGTCGGCAGCATATTCAATGTGCTTGTTCACAGAGTTGGCAGCACGGCGTCTGATATCGTTGATGATGACGCGGGCCTCAGACAGACGGCCAAGTTCGATGAGTGCTTCAGCACGCATAAGCATGACATCTGTATAACGTATTACATAGTCGTTTGTTGCAAAAGCCTGCCATGAATCATTGAATGTTTCACCCTTAGAACGCTGCGGAACTTCCTTAAGCGATGTATAATAGCCATAGTCGGTAGCGTCGCGAGAGTTAGCCATAGTCTGCGTATATTCCTTCTCGTATTTGTATGGGAAAGATGGCATTCCTACAGTATGGAACAATCTCGGATCCCACTTCTGTGCAGTAGGCTGTCCGTTGATAGGATAGTCAACACTGTCGTTGTAATTGTCAAACATCGGCAGACCGTCCTTTGTCTTGAAGGCATTTACGAGGTTCTGAGAAGGCTTGTGGAAATCCCATCCGCAAGACCACATACCCCAGCAGCCGTTAAGCATTACCGACCAGTTGGCACGGCCGTAAGTAGTATGGTCATCCTCATAGTCAGAACACTGTACTGCAAACACAGACTCTTTACTGTTCTTATATTCGGGAAGGAAAATGTCGCCATAATCCTCGAGATAACCGTAATCAGAGTTGACAACTTCGTCGGTGTATATCACAACGCTGTCCATATAGTTTGTGTTGATGTGGTCAACACCTGTACCTGCTTCATATCCGTTACCCCATGCGAGGTTAAGATAGCATTTTGCAAGGTATGCTGCAGCTGCCACCTTGTTGGCACGGCCGTCCTGTCCCGGCTCTTTTACCGGCAAAACATCGTAAGCAACCTTAAAGTCGCTGATAATCTTGCCGAAGAGTTCTTCATAAGTGTACTGGTCATTTCTTACAGACTCCTGTGTTCCGTCGTCTTCTACCCTCTCATCAATCCAAGGTATTTTACGGAATACGGTGAGCAGCTTATAGTAGAAATGTCCACGGAGGAATTTAACCTCAGCCACACGCTGGCGTGTAGTCTCGGCTCCGAGCTTGCTCTCGCCGTTACGTTCAAGTGACAGCAATGCACGGTTGCAGCGAGACACGGCACAATAAAGACGATACCACAGCTCGTCCATCTCACCCGGAGTGGTAGAAGTCAGTGTTGTCCATATATCCATGGCATGATATCCTGTATCATTAGGTCCGCTTCCGCCCTTAAGACAGTCGTCAGACGTTATGTCTCCATAAGGAAAGAGATTAAACGGATATGAGAACCAGCAGTCGCCGAGCATGGCGTAAGCAGAGGTAACCATTCCTTCAGGATCAGAAAAGGCCTTATCCTCGTCTACCACAGCAGTAGGAGTATAGTCAAGAAAATCGTCACAGCTTGTCAGCGTAAGGCCCAGAACGCATGCTGCTAATATGCTATATATCTTTTTCATTTTGATAAATCGTTAAAATGTTAGAAACTTAATTGTAATCCGAATGAGAGTGATGTTGACAACGGATAGTTCCAGTCCGGGTTCTCCGGATCAGGACATGTAAGGCTTGAACTCTTTATTGTAAGCAGGTTCTGGCCTGAAAGATAAACGCGTGCACTTGTCATCTTAAGCTTTGAAATAAGACTTGAAGGGAATGTGTATCCCACCTGCAGCGTACGCAGTTTCAGATAAGATCCGTTCTCAACGAAATAGCTTGATGCGCGGCCTTCGTCGGCAGTATTGGTCGTTGACAGCCTCGGGATGGTTGAGCCGGTATTGTTGGTGTTCCATGCGTTGAGCAGTCGGTTACCCTTGTTAGATCCTGCGTCAGTAACAGCCCAAAAGTCTGTCTGGAATTTCTGGTTGTTATAAACATCCTTGTCGTAAACGCCCTGCCAGAACATGCTCAGGTCGAAACCTTTATATGTAAGGCCTATGTTGATGCCATAAGAGAACTTAGGAACGGGATTGTAGATCCAATCCTGGTCATCAGAGTTGATAACACCATTCTTGTCGAGGTCTGCGTATTTAAGTCCGCCTACACGCGCATTGGCCTGACCGGATGCATTAACTTCCTCTTGTGTCTGATAAAGTCCCTCAACAACGTATCCTACTATTGAACCATAAGGCTGTCCTGACTCTACGAGATTCTCCTTAGACGTATGAGCATAAGAGCCTGTTGCTGTTTCGGGCAGTGATGTAACCTTGTTGCGGAAAAAGTCGGCGTTGGCGTTGATGTCGAGTCCAAGTCCGCATGGCAGTGTCTTGCGGTATCCGAGCATAAACTCCATACCCCAGTTGCGCAGCGAAGGACCATTCATCCATGTTGCACCACCCTCGCCCTTTGTACCGATATATGCCGGATTGATAAGCATGTCGTCAACATCCTTGATATACCAGTCGATAGAACCATAGAGCATGTTGTGGAACAGCGTAAAGTCTGTACCTATATTATATTGTGTGGCCGACTCCCACTTCAGGTTTGCATTAGGCAGCTGTGTGGCACGGTATCCAGAAGGGAATGTGCCCGAGCCCTGAAGGAAAAGGTCATAGGCTGTAGAGGTTATACGGTCTAATCCATAATCAGCGACATACAGTCCGAATTGTGCGTTATTGTCTATAGCCTGGTTACCGGTCTTACCCCATGACAAACGTATTTTCCAGTCGTCTAACCAGTCTTTCTCAAGCAGTTTGGATACACGGAAGCCTAATGTGGCTGCGGGGAATGTACCCCAGCGGTTGCCCTTGCCGAAACGTGAAGAACCGTCGCGGCGCATCGTGAACGAAGCCAAGATAAGATCATCATAATTATAGTCAACCTTACCGAAGAAAGAAGCGAGCCTGTATCCTACCATTGCGCCGGCAACGCGGGCTGTGCCTGTTGCAGCGTTAGGCCACATATAGTCAGGATCTTCGAGTGCATAGCCTTCATTGTAGCCAGACCAGTCGATAGAGTTCTGCTTTGACAACTCGACACCCAGCAGAACAGAGAAATCATGCTTGTCGGCAAGCGTAAAGTTGTAAGTGGCTGTGTTAGACCATGTCCAGTTCATATCATTCTTGTTAGAGAGCGTTGTGCTTGCAACGTTGTTGTTGACGATATCTGAATGGAATGTATGATTCATCGACTGTATAAAAGATGTATAGAAGTCGATACCAAAACTTGAACGGAGCACAAGGCCTTCAATCGGCTTCAGCTCTACGTATGCATTACCGAACAGACGCCAGTAGTCAAGATGGTTATCACGGTTCTGATACATCTCGCGGAGCGGGTTCTGACGGTCGGACATGCTTCCTACAGGACCACCGAATGTTGTTCCGTCAGTCTCATATACCGGCACGATAGGGGCCATTTTCAAGGCATTCTCCATTGGCGCACAGTCAACTTGTCTCGACCATGTTATGGTGAAGTTTTCGCCTACTGTCAGATTCTTGTTAATGTTGTAAGAAGAATTCATTCTGGCAGAAATATTCTCAAACGAAGTATACTTCAATATACCCTCGTTCTTTTTGTATCCTAAAGAGAATAATGCCGAATATTTGTCTGTTGCGTTAGATATAGACAGGTCGTAGTTCTGAGAGAAGCCTGTACGCGAAATCTCGTCAAGCCAGTCTGTATCTGAATATTTCATTGTTTTTGCGCTGTTGATAAATCCGTCATAACGGCCGTTTACAGTATAATTCTCATACTGTTCTGTTGCCGGATTCCATACCGTGATAGGGGTTCCGTTGGCAGCGTTGAGATTAAGTCCGTAGTTGGCTGCATATGTAACAGGATCTATTCCGTCGTTCAGGGCTGCCTGAGCCATTGCAGTGGCATATTCGGCAGAGTTACACAGGTTCATCAATGACTGTGATGTGTAGAACGAAGCCGTAAGATTTGCAGAAAAGTCAACCTTCATCTTGCCGCCTTTCTTACCCTGCTTTGTCGTGATAATGATGACGCCGTTAGACGCGCGCGAACCATAGATAGAAGCCGAAGCCGCATCCTTAAGCACCTGCATGCTCTCAATGTCGTTAGTGTTAAGAGAGTTGAGAGACATTGTTGTTGGCACACCGTCGATTACGAAAAGCGGGTCTTGTGAAGAGTTGAACGAACCGATACCACGTATTCTTACTGTTCCTGTTCCTATTGGCGAACCGTTGCCTGTAACAGTCATACCCGGAACACGTCCCTGCAATGCACGCATCGGGTCGGCATCCGGACTTGTCTTCAGGTCGTCTGTCGAAACTACAGACACAGATCCTGTAAGGTCGGCTTTACGCTGAGTGGTATAACCTGTTACAACAAGTTCGTCCATAATGTTTCCGGCTTCCTCGAGCTTTACAACCATGTTCTGACGCGCCGGAAGCGTCACTGTGTTGTAACCTACATAAGAAATTCTGATCTTGGCGCCTTCCTTCACCTTTAATTTAAAGTTTCCGTCTATGTCGGTTACAGCACCGTTTGTCGTACCTTCTTCAAGCACACTGGCTCCAATAACCGTCTCACCTTGATCGTCTTTCACCGTACCGCTGACTTCCATCGTTGTCTGAGCCGTGGCATACAAGCCGAAACTCATTAAGACGAAGAACAGCACAATACGCTTTACGCTTGATAGCATTAGTTTAATGTTCTTCATATTTTTACTGCGTTTTTATGGTTTAATAAATTGTTTATCGTGACTTTTGTCGCTAGCAAAATTATTTAGATTATGAAATTTCTGTTAACAATTTTATACCAATGAATTAAAAATTTCGTTCATGTAACAAAATTTACATACTTTGTACGATTTCTGTGGCCTATTTTGCCCGTTTCATGGCCAATAAAGCCTAAAAGGGCTACACACTTATTAACATTTTCTTTATATTCCTTGATGCGGCAACAGAGATATGCCGTGGCTGGACACGGCGGCAGAGCAGGAATGAACAGACAGGACGAACAATAATGCAGACGAATCCCGAAGATAAATATGAGGTTAAGAAGTTTTGTTTTGTCTGGTTGGCACCGGGAATGAAAAGAGAGAGTGTGTCAAAACTAAAATGGGCACTCTACAAAGTTACAGATTATAACCATAGCACTAAAAAGGGTCGTATAAAACTCTGTATTGAGTAATTATACGACCCTTCATTTAGCTTTTTGGAGATGCTCAAGTTTCAAATTATCAGCTCATATTTTTTAAGAATGAAGTTTTGATACACACCACGCAATAATTATTTTTTACTGATATTTATCTGACAAGCCGACTACACGCCACGGCCCTCGTTGGGCAGATGGCCGAAATAGTCTTTAAAACACTTGGTGAAATAAGACGGCGACGAGAAGCCTACGTCGTAAGATATCTCCGACACGGTCTTCGATGTGGTGCGCAGCAACTGCTCGGCAGCCTTCAGGCGCGTTATGCGTATTATCTCAACGGGCGACGAACCAGTGAGCTGCTTCACCTTACGGTAGAGCTGCACGCGACTAAGGCCGAGTTCGGCGGCAAGAGTCTCCACATTGAGCTCTGAGTCAGACAGATGCTCCTTCAGGCGATGCCTGAAGTCGGCCACAAAGCGTGTATCAGGATCGTCGGCAGCCTTGTCCTCCTCTGCCTCGGCACCCGAATAGATATTTTTCAGTTTCATGCGCTCATTGAGCAGATTGCGCACTCGCGACAGCAGCACGTTGCTGCTGAAGGGCTTGGTTATGTAGGCGTCGGCGCCGCAGTCGTAGCCCTCGGCGCGCTGGTCGTCGAAGGTGCGGGCCGTGAGCAGTATGACGGGCACATGGCTCGTGGCCGTCTCCGCCTTAAGCCGGCGGCACATCTCAAGACCGTCCATCACGGGCATCATCACGTCGCAGATAACCAGGTCGGGCACATACTTGACGCACAAGGCGAGGCCCTCGCGGCCGTCGGACGCGCACTTGACATCGTAGTGGGCCGAGAGCAGGCTGACGATATAGTCTTTAACGTCGCTGTTGTCGTCTACCACCACTATCGACTTGCGCTCGCCGTCGTCCTGTGCCGTCATCATCTCCACGCCGCCGCTCATAGGTATGTCTGCCGGAACGCTGTCGCCTGTCTCCAGGGCTGCTGCATCAGGCTGCTCCACTATGGTTTCTCCGGGCTGCGTCAGCGGCAGACTCACCGTAAACGTTGCCCCGCCGTCGGCGTTGGCCTCTGCCGTAACCTGTCCGTGATGAAGGTCGACAAAGGCCTTTACTATGGCAAGCCCGATGCCCGTGCCTCCGCGGTTTTCGGCTGATGCCTGGAAGAAGCGGTCGAACACGTGGTTAATCTTGTCGCGCGGTATGCCTATGCCCGTATCGCTTACGGTCAGGCGCGCCATGCCGCCGTCGGCAGCAAGACTTATCCTCACTCTGCCGCCCTTGCGGTTGTATTTTATGGCGTTGCTGATAAGGTTATAGCATATACGCTCCATCTTATACAGGTCGGCCTCTATGTTTATGTCGTGGCCGCAGTCAACGCTCAGCTCCACGTCCCTGCTGTCGGCCAGCGGCGCAAAGTTGGCCACCCACTGCCCTACGCTGTCCGACAGGTTGAAGCGGCTCACGGTGAGCTGCATCTTGCCGTTCTGAATCTTGCGAAGGTCGAGAATCTCGCCAACAAGTCTGAGCATGACATCGACATTCTTTCTTACCAGGCAGAGCATGGAGCGCTGCTGCGTGGTAAGGTTGTCGGCCTCGAGCATGCGCCTGACGGGGTCGGCAATGAGAGTGAGCGGTGTGCGGAACTCATGGCTTATGTTGGTGAAGAACACCAGCTTGGCGTTGGCAGCATCCTCGCGCATGCGCCGCTTTACGACGATGGTGCGGTAGAAGGCTACAAACGAGAGCACCAGCAGCACAAGGATAATGATGAACATCATGAGGTAGACCTTCTGATGGCTGTACTGTGTGAGATACATGTTCACGCGGTCGTGCATCATGTTAAGCTTGTCGTTTAGCTTGTTCATCTCTTCGGCCTGCATCAGCAGCACCTCGGCGTTGTCTTTGGTTACGAGGGCTGTCTTCATCAGGTTCTCGCGTTGGTAGGGATGCTTCTCAAGAATGCTCATGGCCAGCTGCATTACCATGTCGCCGCGCGTGGGATAGATATATGATGCGTCGAGCACGCCGTCGCGCACCAGCTCGATGCCTCCGCCCTTGCCCGGCAGGGCGTCGATGCCGATAAACTTTATGCGGCCTGCCAGTCCGCGTGCCTGGGCTGCCTGACGCGCGCCGAGGGCCATGCGGTCGTTGTGCGCAAACACGTAGTCGATGTTGCCGCCCACGCTGTCGAGCATGGCCTCCATGGCCTTGCGCCCGCTCTGCTGCATCCATGTGCCGCTGCTCACGGCCACCAGCTCTATGCCCGGATAGTGCTTCAGGGCATCGGCAAAGCCCTGATGGCGCTCTATGGCCGGCGACGAGCCTTTAAGGCCCGTAATCTCCAAGACACGCCCCTTGCCGCCAAGGCGCGAAGCGATATACTCGCCCATGGTGCGCCCCATCTTTACGTTGTCGGCGCCGATAAATGCCGTGTATTTGTCTGAACCGGTCTTGCGGTCGAAAAGTATTACGGGTATGCCTTTGTTGTATGCGTTCTCGATGGCCGGCGTAACGGTGTTCATCTGGTTTGGGGCGACAATAAGGATGTCGACGCCATCGTTTACAAAGCCGTTTATCTGCTCAGTCTGCCTTACGTTGTCGTCGTTGGCCGAGGCCACCCTCAACGTGACGTTGTCGTAAAGATAAGTGCCGGCAAGCATCTCGGTGTTGAGCTTTTCGCGCCAGATGTCCTCGCTGCACTGCGACATAGCTATAACATACTCCTTACGGTCGGAACAGGCCGTCATGAGCGTTAACATCAATAAAGACAAAACGTAAGCAATATTTTTCATAGTCTGACCTCTGTTGGTTAATGCCTCACATAAGAGGCTATCCTGCATTGGATAAAAAAACTTTTTTGAAAGAAAGAGCAGCGGCACGCATGCCTTAGGAAATGGGCGGCCAACATGCCGCTGCTCTTTATATATTATATAAGATGTGTAAACAGAAGCATCATACGGATGACCTGCTGAAGCTGCGGGCTGGCCGCAGACAGGTCGGCATCACGTTGCCAAAGGATTTGGCAGGCACGACAGACATACACATCACAGGCTTCAGTAACATGACATCAACATTATTTGTCGAGTCTCCATACGCAGCCGTCCTTGGTGTCTTTCACCTCGAATCCGGCAGCAGCCAGCTCGTCGCGTATGCGGTCGCTTGTGGCCCAGTCTTTCTCGGCCTTTGCCTTTGCCCTGAGGCTCAGCACCATGTCTACCACCTTGCCGTAGGCTTCCTCGCGTGCGTCAGACGAGTTGCCCTTCTCTTCCTTCAGTCCGAGCAGGTCTATCGCAAAGAGGCGCATCGTGTCGGCAAGTTCTTTCAGGCAGTCGGCACAGATGGTGGCCTTGTGGTCGAGCAGCTTGTTGACCACTCCGCAGGCCTCAAACAGATAGCTGATAACCTGAGGTGTGGCAAGGTCGTCGTTCATGGCATCGTAGCACTTTTGGCGCAGGTTCTTCACAAACTCCTCGGTCTGCGCGTCGCACTTGTCTGACACGGGCACGCGGTCTAAGTCGGCGATGCCTGACATCAGTCGGGCCAGTCCCTTCTCGCTTGCCAGCAGGGCTTCGTTAGAGAAGTCTACCGTGCCGCGGTAGTGGGCAGAGAGGATGAAGAAGCGTATCGTCATGGGCGAATAAGCCTTGTCGAGGCTCGGATGGTTACCCGTGAAGAACTGCTCGAGCGTGATGAAGTTGCCGAGGCTCTTGCCCATCTTCTGTCCGTTGATGGTTATCATGTTGTTGTGCATCCAGTATTTCACCATCTGGTCGCCCTGGCTTGCCACGGCCTGCGCTATCTCGCACTCATGATGCGGGAACACGAGGTCCATGCCTCCGCCGTGTATGTCGAAGTGGTCGCCGAGATACTTGCGTCCCATGGCCGTACACTCGCAGTGCCATCCTGGGAAACCGTCGCTCCATGGGCTCGGCCAGCGCATGATGTGCTCGGGCTGCGCCTTCTTCCACAGGGCGAAGTCGGCCTGGTTGCGCTTCTCGCCCACACCGTCGAGCTGGCGGCTGGCGTTGATAACGTCGTCGAGGTTGCGTCCCGACAGTATGCCGTAGTGGTATTTCTCGTTATATTTTGCGATGTCGAAATAGATGCTGCCGTTGCTCTCATAGGCAAAGCCGTTGTCTATAATCTGCTTCACCAGCTCCTCCTGCTCTATGATGTGCCCAGTGGCGTGAGGCTCAATGCTTGGCGGCAGCACGTTGAGCGCCTTCATGGCGTCGTGATAGCGGTTGGTGTAGTGCTGTGCTATCTCCATAGGCTCGAGCTGCTCCAGACGTGCCTTCTTTGCTATCTTGTCGTCGCCATCGTCGGCATCGTGTTCCAGATGGCCCACGTCGGTGATGTTTCTGACGTAGCGCACCTTATAGCCCTGATGCTTGAGGTAGCGGAACAGGATGTCGAAGGTTATTGCCGGGCGTGCATGGCCCAGATGCGGATCGCCATACACTGTAGGGCCGCACACATACATGCCCACATTGGGGCTGTGGATAGGCACAAAGAGCTCCTTACGGCGGCTCAGAGTGTTATATATAAAAAACTTTTGTTCCATATTTTATTGTTTAAAATTAAACATGTCATTAACAGAATGATAACGCAACCCGACAACAAAGCCACCAAGATACGTTTGAGTGTTATGCCGAGATGCAGCTTATATTATGCAAAGATAACGCAAATCATTGGTTTAACAAAATCAATGCAATGTTTTTTGAAAATATGTCAAAAGTGAACATCAGAAGCCACGCCTCTCATTTATATGCCACGGATAAAAATATTCGCTGAATAAGATTTCCCATTCCGGCTATTTATACTTGAATCACATTAAAGCCCCAATCTGTTATTAAGATTCGGTCGGGATTTTTGTTTTATCTTGAGCAGATTTTCGTTAATTTTTCACAAGCACTTTTATGACTGGCTACGCCGAAGTTAAAGGAGTTCAAGCAGTTAGAATCAAATGCCAACGTAGTGCTTGCGACAAGAAGCAACAAAACTTTTGAAGCCTCCAAGTAGTGCAATGTAGGGACGCACCCCAGGTGCGTCCACATATCATCAAACATTCCATTTTATCGTAAACCATTGTAATACAAAGATTATCGGGAAATGCTGTTTAATTAGCCTGCGCTGAACTTGGTTTGCGCTTAGCGCCTTGCACCGATAGAAATAAAAAGACGGGCTGAAAACTGGAATGCACAAAATTGATAAAGCTATGTGCAATCCAATGACTGATTTGGGGGTAACAGACAGACAGCGACAACACCTGCCTTAACAGCCGCAAAAAATCATAAGGAGAAAGCACGATTATGCTTAAAGAACACTCAAGAAGAAAGGCGGGAAAAGAAAAAACTGTAATCAGAATCATGCGTACAGGTTTCAAATCATTAACCTATCGTTTACGCATCGTAACTCGGCCACTTTTCACCCAAAAGTGGCATGTTTTTCAGGGCCAAACCGGCCTTTTGATTTTCATGTTTTGGCGAGTGGCTTGTTAAGAAGATGCAGAGAGGCATCAGCAGGCATGTATCACAGCCTGCCACATGGCGAAAGAGACGCTGCGCACCATAAGAGATGACAAAAGGACGTGCCGCCCAAATTCCCATGAAAGGAACCGGACGGCACGGAAAATATCAACTTAGCCCTTAAACGAAATTAAAGGCAGAAAGCAGGAACATCAAAACTAGCATTTCGGGTGGATGTCGAGCTTAACAGGGCGAACCATGTTCTTGGCATCAAGGATGGTGTCGAGATCTTCCTGAGTAAGTATTCCTTCCTCAAGCACAAGCTCAACAACGCCGCGGCCTGTCTCCATAGCCTTCTTGGCAATCTCTGTAGAATGCTCGTAACCGATGTAGGGGTTGAGGGCTGTAACGATGCCGATGCTGCGGTTAACCTCGCGGCGGCAGTTATCCTCGTTGGCAGTAATGCCGTCAACACAGAGCGTGCGCAGTGTGTCGCATGCGTTGGCCATAAGGTCTACTGACTCGAAGCAGCACTGAGCCATGACAGGCTCCATGGCGTTAAGCTCCATCTGGGCAGCCTCGCCGGCCATGGTGACACAAAGCTCGTTGCCGATAATCTTGAACGCAACCTGGCTTACAACCTCAGGAATAACGGGATTTACCTTTCCGGGCATTATTGACGAACCGGGCTGACGTGCCGGGAGATTGATTTCTCCTAAACCGCAGCGCGGACCGCTGGCCAGCAGGCGAAGGTCGTTGCTTATCTTGCTCATCTTAACGGCGATGCGCTTCAGCTCTGACATATAGCCTATCATGCAAGATGTGTCTGAGGTTACGCCCACGAGGTCTTTTGCGAGAGTGATGTCCCATCCGGTAATCTCAGCCAAAGCCTTAACACACTTCTCTGCGTAGCCCGGCTCAGAGCAGATGCCCGTACCTATGGCAGTTGCGCCCATGTTGACCTCAAGGAAGTCGGCTGCAGCCTGGTCGAGATGCAGCAGCTCTGCCTCGAGTATGCTTGCAAAGCCTGAGAAGGTCTGTCCGAGAGTCATCGGCACAGCGTCCTCGAGCTGAGTGCGTCCCATCTTTACGATGTGTGCAAACTCTTCCGACTTCTTGCGGAATGCCGCGATAAGCTCTTTGATATGTGGAACAAGGGCAAGATGGCTGGCATACATGCCCATGTGGATAGCCGTAGGATATGCGTCGTTGGTAGACTGTGAGCGGTTCACGTGGTCGTGAGAAGAACAGTGCTCATAGTCGCCCGGCTTGAAGCCCATGTGCTTCAGCGCAATGTTGGCGATAACCTCGTTGGCGTTCATATTGGTGCTGGTGCCTGCTCCGCCCTGAATCATGTCCACGGGGAACTGGTCGTGATACTTGCCGGCCAGTATGTCCTGACAAGCAGCCTTGATACCCTCATACTGGGCATCGGTAAGCAGCCCGAGCTGATGGTTTGCCTCAGCAGCAGCCCACTTTGTGTATGCCAGACCGTTGATGAACAGAGGATACTGGCTGAGTTTGAACTTACTGATTGAGAAATTCTCAACGCCGCGCAATGTCTGTATGCCATACAATGCGTCTGCCGGAATCTCACGTGCGCCGAGGAGGTCGTGCTCCATACGGATATTCTTTTCTGAATTCATAGTTTTAAGGTTTATATTTCAATTATGTGTTTTTACTATATAATTAAGGTGTTTCGGCATTATGTTCTGCCTCCTTCCTTTCAGTGTCAAAGATAGTGCTAACTTTTCATTGTGCCAAACATTATCAGGTTTTTAACACATCAAACGCACGTATTAGCGTAAAACAGACTAAAAAGCAGTACATATATCTTACAAATAGTCAACAAACGGCAAATTTGGCATCGTCATCTACTCACCGGCAGTCATATGTCCCATCTCCGTTCTTTCCGGTATGTCCTCACAACTGGCATAAAAAAATAATGGGAGCATCCTCACGGACACTCCCATTCTCTCCTGCAACTTGACCTGTCGGTCAAAATATAAAAAACTTACCTAACTCTTATTTTCGTCACCTGCGAGCCGCTCTCTGTCTCTGTGCGCACGACAACCATGCCGCTGTCGACACCATTGAGAGTGCAGGTGAAGTTGCCATTGGGTGATACTTTCTTCAGAAGTGCACCGCCTGCCGACCATACGCTCACTGAACGCAGAGCCGTGTCTGACGTAACGACAACCTGGCGCGGAACGATAGAGCTTACGCTGACGTTGCCGTCGGCGCCCGTTTCGGTTATGCCTGTTGTACCCGAGCCGTGACCTATCAGGAAGTAGCGGCCGTATGACGGACCGTTCACCGTGAGCTGATAGCCTTCGTAGAGCGGTGTCTCGCTCTGCAGCTCGGCGTCGTAGATAGCGGCATCCTTAACGGCTGCCACGCCGCTGAACGTAAGAGTTACCACTGAGCCGTCGGCTGCCGTAACGCCTAACGGTATACGCTGTGCGTCTTTCAGCTGGTTGACGCTCACTGCCGTGTTGCCGGCTACGGTGTAAACCTTAGGAGCGTTGTCGGCATTGCCTGTCAGTCCGCTAATCATCTGTGCATCCTCCATGCCGAAGCCGTTGCTTGCCGAAGCAGCATAGCGCACAGCCGCGCTGCTTGAGCCTTCAGCGTCTTCTGCCGTTATCTTGAGAGAAACGGTCTGTGAGCCTTCACCTGTTGAAGTTGTTTCAAACTTCTGCATGGCAGCAGTGAAATTAACTTTAAAATTGCCCTTTTCATCAGGTGTTGCTTTTTCAGCTATTTGAACATAGAACACAGAATATGGTGCAATGAGAGATGTGTTCTCTGACCATGTCTTTTTACTTTCATCATAAGTTACAGCCGCTGTTGTTAGATCTGAGCTAATCCAATATTTCTGTGCCAGCACGCCGATATTGGCAGCAACAAACGCCTGAACATCGAGAGGAGCCATAAACGGATTACCTACCATCAGATACTTGCCGTCGGCAGACGGAGTAAGCGTAGTCGTAACATCATTTTGAGGATTGTATTTTAAAGGATTGCTTCTATCCAACAAACCTGTCACAAGCAGCTTGCCTGCATTGGTACGGTCAACGCTTTTATCCTCCTCAGCAGTACTTACATCATAACTTTTATCGGCCTTCGGGAAACGGAACAGCAATGATGTTGCATCTTTAAGTACACCCTTGATAGAGAATCCACCACCTGCAACATAAGGCACGCTTGCGTCGTTGTATGCAGAGCTCCATTCTGTAGTAAACGATACAGGAGTGGTGCCACCGCCATTTTCAACAATACTTGCTCTTGTACTCCAGCTGCGCTGGTAAACCGCAGGATTCAGGCGGCTATAGCCTCCATCAGTGAAGTTGATATCCTTGAAATACTCTGTCTCTTGTCTTCCTGTTGCAGTAGGAGCATACCAGTCGCCGGCAACAACGCCCTGCAGCGGTGTGCTTACGGCTGTCCACTGTCCCGGAGTAACCTCCACGTCTGTCCATGCCTTGTTATAGAGCAGTTGCTCGGCATGCAGCATCTGTGCGCCCGGCTCAAAGTGAATGTCATTACAAATATTCACACGATAACGCTGAGTGGTGAGTGCGCCGCCTTTTTCATAAGCCATCAGGTCATACTGAATATTCTCTGTCGGCAGTTCCATATAATCCGGACGGCTCGAATTTGTCCATGCGCCGCCATCGCCATATCCTGCCATATAAAGCTCAGCCTTGCTTCCTGCTGGCATGACAACATTAGAGAACAGCATCGGCACGAAACCATTTTCAGTGGTATTAGCCTCATTAGTCAGATAGCTGTCGTCAGCAGCCTTCTTCAATACGGATTTATCCGCACGCTTCCAGTTGGCATCATTATTCCAGTTGCTTGTAGCGTCCGCACCGCTCCATACCAGATTTTCAGGAACCACCTTCATGTCGACTGTGAACACACCAAAACATGCGTTGTTTACATCCAATCCATGCTCCTCAAAGTGAACGGCAAACGTATATGTATATCCTTCCTTGGGCTGAAACTGGAAGCCGTTTTCTTGTTCCGTAGTGGTGTCGAAATAAATATTCATGTGGTCGTTATATTGCGATCCCTCGACATAAGGCTCAGCATACAACTCTGTCAAATATCCTACCGGCAACGAATACTCGCTAAAGTCAGCAGGGAAGAACGTTTCGTTGTTGTATTCCGGATCATCCGTGCCTACAAGATAGATATTCTTGAACACTTCTGAAGAAACAGAAGTTACCATACCTAATGATGTCGCATTACTATTTTCTGAAGAAAATTTAGCTCCACGCAAATCTACTCTCAACGGCTTGTCGGCTGTTGTCTCCTTTATCTGACTTAAGCCAATACGCAAACTTGGATTGAAATCGTCAGCAGGATATTTCACTGAGTTAAAGCCGGCATGCAGCTGCGGAGCATTACCCGAAGTAGTCAATACCAATGGTATATACGACCAACAAACAGCAGTCCATATATCCTCCGTTATTCCTCCAGGAGGCACTAATGTACGTATAGGCTGAACTACCAACTGTAACCCTGAATTCAAGAGAGTAATATCAAGGTTTTCTTTATGCAATACCAAAGGAGCATGCTGTCCGCCATCTTCACCCGATTTTTCCAGATAATGGCTGATTATATCATACATATCTTTCGTAAACGCCCCGTTACCTTCAGCAGGAACACCTGTCAAATCCTCATTGTCTGTATAAATATTACGGAAGGCCGTAAGAGCATCCAACAATGATACACCATACGTTGTATTAACTTCTGTATATTCATCCTCCGTACCGAAGAACCAATCAAAATATACGCCATCCTTTATTTCTGTATAAATTGCCGTACCATCATCATTTACACCTGTCGGCACGCGCAAATTGGCAGAGAAGTTGAACACCTGACCAGCACAGAAGTCTGTAGACGGGTCAACGACCTCTCCGTTTACACGTATCAGATTTTGGGCCGTAACATAAAACTCTGTCTTGATTACACAAGCATCATCTATATTATAATTAAAATCAGAAGCATCTAATGTTTGATTTGACGGATCGTGAGTATTAATAAGTAATATATATGGACGATTTGGAGTAAGAGCTGAATAGAAGTCAACACTAAGAGACCTAACATTGGCTTCATCCGTATATCCATAGAAATATGCCTTGCCATCATTCATATTATTTGCTGCAAGATTCGGACGTTGCGTTATATCATAAACCTTATTTTGATCAAAAGGCATCTTGAAATAAAGTGTATGGTATTTTCCATTATATCCTCCTTGTTCAGGATCTTCGTTATTTCCAACTTCTATCACTGAAGCCTCAACAGCTCCCTTATAGTCAGTCTCATGTCCTGATTCAGCCAAATAGTTATTATATTTTGTTTTGTCAACAAAACAAAAATCTATGGCATCCTCATCATTTGTTGTTTCATTGTAGCCAAGACGAGACAATAGCTGTTCCCAGTCAAGCTCAATGTTTGTCAAGGTGCGGTCGTTTGTACAAGTAGCCTCCAGCTGTGTAACCTTAGCGTTAGGAGACATAACATAAACGCGGATATCATCGATGTAAATATCACCGCCATTTGTTGACGCACTGTTATTGTCTATCTGAAGGATATAGCTGTCATAATCATCACTATTGGTATTGATAAACGAGAAATAAACCTGCAACCAGTCGTTATTACCACCCGTTGTACCATTTCGCTCTTCAAATCCTGGTATTTTGCCAGTTAATCCGCCATCATTTCTATATGTAGCAGGAATCTGTCCAGTCTGGTATCTATAGATAGGTGTATAATCTTTTGTTGAACTTGTTCCTACGCCTCTATCCTTTACACCCATAATAGAAAACAGAGCTGCCGCATTATTTGCAGAGTCATCACCTCTAGCACACTTAACCCATGCAGTAACGAACAATTCCGTACCTGGACACAGTTTGCGATCGAAAGGCAGACGGGCAATAACACCAGGACGGTCAGATACGTCGGCATACAAGTGATATGTACTTTGATTGCCCTTGCTGTTATATCTTATCGGGTCTGCATCATCAGGAGCATTATATGTGTAGCCTGTCCATCCCCAATTACTCCCATCTTTATCTCTACATTCAACATATGAATTCAAGATGCCATAATATCCCCATTCCGGACAATGAGAACCTGTCGGGCCTGTAAAATCTCCATCTTCAACACCTCCGTCATAGAATCCATAGGTACTGCTACCCCACCCAAGCGGGAAGGGATAACACTGTGGCAAGCCATATTTTTCAGCCACAGCATCATCAAAGTCGAAGTTAAGCTCTGTGAGCAACTCATAGTTTTCCTTCAGATAATCTGGCATACGATATCCATATGCACTGTTTTCTTTAGCATTCTCTTGGCTAACCTGCGTCTGTGTCAACAAACGTGACTCTTCTTTAAACGTAATATTATATCGTGCCACTAAAGTGCCATTCCTTGAAACATTAACTGTTGCTTTCGGATCGCTGCCGTCTGTCGGTGTATTTACAGACTGTGTATTGTCCGAATTTTTCACCGGATAATTTATAAATATTACACGGTTTTCACCAGATAAGGACGTTGTTAAAAGAGTTATACCGGCTGTATTGTTATCTAAGCTTACTGTTATATCACCATCTGCCTCATTTGTACCACCATTAGGCGTAAGATAGCTTCTGGCATCCATAGACAGCGCCACCATTTCATCTGTGTAGTCGGGCAAACGTGTGGCAGGCATGGTGATGTCCTTCTCTTCAATAGGCTTTCCTGCATTTAATTGCTTAGCAGCCCAACTGGTTTCATCCTCAATAACGCGGATAAAGTAAATAAAACGGTGAGACAATGTAGGCTCCCAATAGCCACCATTGGCGAAACTTGAATTCTTTGAGTCGCTACTAAAATCTTCCGTAAAATCTGTATATCCTGAAACATCACATGCCACAAGATACCAGTTCTGATAACCAGTTTTAGGCACATAGAAATCCATGACATACAAGCAGGCCGAACTCAAGGGTTGGCCGATATAGCCATTTTTAAATCTATAGCCTGTGCCATTTGCAGCATTATTTCCTACAGCTGTTCCCGGTGTAAGATAATCCACGATATCACCACTACCGGTATTGCCTGTGGCAAATGTTCCCTCTGTAAGATAATTATACCAACGCTGATATGTCTTGTTGTTGGTTGTTTCATTAAGATAATCAGGCAACGTAAGGGTTACACTTGTACCTGCATGCACATATATTGTGTCTATCAATGTATGAGCAGCCTGAATTTTAGTTTGATTATCATAAGCAATATTCATCGAAAGACTTTCATCTTCATCAAAGTTATCTGCTGCATTTATTGACATGGTCTTACGCAAGTCGTACCACTTGGCAGGCTTATGCTGAACTGATATCTGTGTCAAATCAACTGTAGGTGAATAAAAAGTTACCTCACTAAGGCCAATTTGAACATTAGTATTCAATCGTGTAAAATACAGACGTACATATCGCCCACCTAAGTTAATTTCTACATTATGCAAATTTGCCGAATTAAAATTATTTATTGTTGTTTCTGTTGTCCAATAACGTGGATTTGAACTTGAAGCATACTGAATAGATACAGAAGAAGCAAGACGTTCAGCATCTTTAACATAAAGTGATATACTAGAAATATCTCTATAATTTTCACCGACATCAAGAATTATCCAGGGATAACGATCACTTGAACTCTTCGTTGTTGATTTCCACATAGTGCCATCGTTTCCATCTGCAGCATTTTCCATAGGTGCGCCGCCACCCTCAGATGAAGCGTCTATGACGCTAACACCGCTAATTTTTTCCTCTCCCAATGAATGATATTTATCACCTTCCACCTGCGCCACAGCATTCTGTGCAAGGAATGTTGCGCAGAAAAGAATGAGAAGTTTATATAAATTATGTATTTGTTTCATATCTTATGTCCTCCTTTTTATTTTATGAACATATTAAGCATTTCATGACGCAGATAGTCGAGACCGAACTCCGGTGTACGCGTTTTGCTCTTAAACGGGAAGTTAGTAATGTCGCCGGTAGTTATGATTACATTATATCTCCGCTCGAAATTATTTCTGTCGGCAGTCCATGTAACATCAAATGTAAGGTTAAATGTCTTTCCGGCTGAAGCCGTAACATGGCCTTTTACCGTTGTATCACCCTCTGTATAATTGTCAAAAGCCAGACCTGTAACACTTTCTTTATCAAAGGTCCATGCACTCTTGAGATTTTCTATTGCAGTTGTTCCACTTGGAGTAACTCCAACCGTGAACTCAAATTGACATCCCTCTGGTATCGTGCATGTATAATAATCAGGATTAGGCGACAGCTCTACCTCTACCGGCACATTGCCTATAGGCGATACCCAACAATGCAAGTCAAGAGTTACATCATAACCTGTAAGATTGAGTGAAAGCGGATATATGCTGTTGCGGGGCAAAACTGTACGCTTTGTTGTTGCCGTGTATGTAGTGCCATTTTTTTCGTCTGTTTCAAGAGTAACAGTATATCCTGAGTTTCCAGGCGAAGAGTTAACATAGAAATCGGCAAACTGATAAGTGCCGCCATCACTTAGTTGTATACTCTGACTTTCTTCACCATTCAACACAATGTGCTGACAGGTGTATTGCATATCATTTACTTGAGTATCTGAGAACAAGCCTATCTTGTCTGCATATCCGCCGAACGACAGGGCTGTAACCTTTGTGTCGGGCTTGCCCGTGATGCTCATTCTTATCTTGCTTACAAGGCGGTCGAGACCGATAGAGATGTTGCGTGTAGAACGCGTAACGGTTACTTCCTCCTTTGCGCTCATCGGGATAAAATAAGTAAGCAAGTCAAGCTTTGAGGCAGGATTGTCTTCAAGCACGATATTGTCTATATCAATACCCTTCTCCGTAAGAGATTCGCCGTCTCCCAATCCTGTAAGGCTGCTCCACGCCGTACTGAAATAAGAATCAATGTTTGCAAAGGCATACACTGTGTATGTGCCCGGTGTTAGCGTGAAGCTCTCTGAGGTCCATGTCTTCAAGTTTCCCACCTTTGCTGCTTCGTCATTACTCAAATCTGGCAAGAATTTCTTCACGACCTTGTCGCCCTGTATAAAAAGCACGAGCAGGTTGTGCATATACTCGCTGTTCTGCCCCACTTCGGTACCCTCTCTTGTGTTCAGGTCGCCTTCCTCACGTGCTGTGATGCTCAGCTGAAGCATGGCGGGAGCATTGTCGTCGCCCGTGTCGATGTCGTCGTCGAACGAGCATGAGGCAAGAGGCACGGCGCACATCCATGGCAGCAGCCATAACATAGCCTTATATATATGTTGCTTTATCTTGTTCATAACGTCAGTGTTTTTTTCATTATATTCATTACATCACATAGGCAGAGTCTCATTATCGAGCAGCAGCCAGTCGTTAACATACACGTCAACAATCAGACTCTCCTCTTCCGGCACTTCGCCTCCGAGCGAATAAACGCTGTTGACCGTGAGTTTATATATATTGTTTCGCACAATGGCATACTCCATTATACCCTTCTTTGTATCATCATTGTCATTGCTGTGGCGCACCCACCATGTGTAATAACATGTGGCGTCTTCGTATGTGCGCGTTCCGTAAGGCTTCAAGGCAATACGCGTAACCTTATCATTCTGGTCAAGAACCACCTTTCCGTTTTCGTCTTTCGAATAGCCGCACTCATTCAGCATATAGTTGCTCCATGTAAGCGAAGCACCCGCAACAGCTTCCGTATCGTCTTTACCCTCAGCCAGTCCTTCAAGATATTTGTTATATCCCGACGGATCGTTGGTAAGCAACGTGGATGTAATAAACTGTTTCACATCCCCCCAGGTCGCGCAACTTGTTATATTGTCTAAATCAGCAAACTCACTTCCATAAAATCCGGCCATCATATCCTCCATTGAGGCATAAATCTTTGTACCATACGCGAAGAATGTTTCTTCATCGGTATAATTTGCCACGCCCTTCGGATGGAATGTTGCCTTGAACACCACGCCAGTGCTGTAGTCGCTGCCTGCCGCATCGGCTGCCGTAGTGTTTTCGAGGGTATAGCCTATACGTTGCCATGTTTCGGCTCCGTCAGAGACAGAAGTGCCCAGCTGAACGTAACCTGCCCACCAGTTGGGGTCTGAAGAACCGTTCATAAACCATGTTCCGTAAAGATTTCCATTCTTGCTTGCCGTCCATGGGTCGAGCACGTAATTTGTTGCTGCATCGTTCTCGTCAGCAGTTTCATTGCCGAGATAAGACAGATTGGTACCGTTAACATCATCAGCAACGCGCTTTATGATATAGCTGCCTGCAGTAAGATTGTTCACCAGGGCTGCGCCGGTTATCTTAACGGTTGCATTAGGATATGCCGGGTCGGTACAAGTATAAGACGCTTCGGCCTTATAGTCGAGCCTTGCTGCCATGCGCTCTACGTTTACCTCAGCCTTTGCCGGATCATTTTCCGGGTTAGAATTGAGCGTCAGCGTGGCGTCGGCTGCTGATGTCATTACGAAGTCAGAATAGTCTGAGCCTGAGGCTGTCCATGCCGTGGTCTGTATATGATTGCGCACGTCGGCGAGCGTGAGCGACTGGCCTGTCCACCAGTCTGCGCCCGGATTTGCCACCACGAGCACGTTGTATGTTCCGTCGTCGAGGTCTACCTGCTGCGGCGTTGTTGTATAGGTGCGGTCGATGCCGTTGCCCGGCTCGGTATAGCTTCCAACGTTAAATGTTGCTACAGCCATGATTTTAGTTGAGCCGTCGCTGTTTACTCCGTTATTTCCCTGATAGAAGAAGGCCACGGCAGATTTTATTTTATTCTCATAATCTTGTCCAGTCTCATCTCCGTCGCCCTGTTCGCCTCCCGTAGGATTAGAGCGCGTAGGCGTGCTTTGCTGCGATGCGAAGCTGAGCGAGACATAAGAAGATGACGACATGCCGCCTCCGCCTGACGGAGCGGTGTCGATGTCTTCCTGCGCACAGCCGGCCGCGAGAGATGCCATAAGCAGGCATCCCGCAACGCCCTTAACTGTATGTAATATATTCTTGTTCATAGACATTCGTGATTTTTAGGTTGGTTGGCTGTTTAAATCACAGTTCCTCAAACTGCACCCGCTTGCTCCATCCCAGCACGCTGATGCTGATGTTTACGTAAGCCAGGCGGTCGCCCTTGAGGTAGAAGTCGAGCTGATAGTCGTAGCCGCGGTCGAGGAATTCCTGTTCCGAGTAGCGGTATATCTCCTCGCTCGTGCGCAGACGGCTGAGAAGGTCGGGCAGATTGACGCGCACCACTTCCATGTTGGTGTTTTTGTTCACTATAGACAGTATGCCGTCGTCCTTTGCATCGGCATGATACAATATGCGCGATGTCATAAAGTCGGCATGAGCTATCTTGCCCACTCCGTCTATAGGGTCGCCGTTATGGTCGAAGGCCGGCGTGCGGTCGTCGGTGTTCCATGTTGCGTGCGGCGTGTAGACCACGGTGCTGGTCTCGTCGAGCGAGTTGTCCCAGAGGATGTGCGAGTTGCGGTCGGTGATGGTCATGTCATAGTTTGCCACGTCCATCTGTGTGGGGTCGTCGAGCTCGCGCATTGTCACGTTGATTTTCTTGGTGTCGCGCATGAGCGAGATTGTGTGGTAAGTAGGCTTTCCGGCGAACACCTCAACAGGTTCAACCTCCATGCCGTGCCACAGAGTGTCGAGCGGCAGTCCATGGTTGTCAACAAGGAGCATGTCGCTGCCCTGCTGTGTTGTCTCGAGTCTGACGTCGAGAGCCGTCATGTCGTCTCCGGCAGTAAGGTCAGAACGGACGAAGCGTGCACGTCCCGACTCCATCTGCTCAGAGTAAGAGTTTTGTCCGGCAAGCACTATGAACTTATACTTGCCCGGATCGAGGTCCATCTTCATTGAGTATGTAGGCACAGCCAGCGGCAGCGAGCTGCCCACGTTGGCCTCCGACTGGCGTGTGACATACTTGCCGTTTTCGTCGAACACGTAGACATCTACAGCTCCCACATGGTCGTTGAACATGTCAGCGCGCTCAAGATTGTAGTCGTACTTGAAGTTGAGATACAGCCCCATGGGACAGTCGTCTCTGTCTTCGGTCATCATGTCGCACGATGTGAACACCGGTGTCGACAAAGCCGCAATGCACAGCCAAGTCAGACGCTTTATTGAAAGATACTTCATAAGCATATATATTTTTTGTTTTTATTTCCTTTATCCATATTTAATTGTTGCATTGTCTTTGCGCGGCGACATTGCTGTCTGTCCTCGCCGGGCCAGCCCGGATGCCTATCTGTCTGTGTTGCTTAAGCAGATGTTTAGCCTTGGGCTGTCGCTGTTTATGTTGTGGGCACTTGCCCTTGAGCGTCGTGCCTCGTTGTTGTCAGTTTTGGTTTGCGGCAACATTGTTCCGCAACGGCTCCTCTCTCTGTGCCGGAGCTGCACCCCGCCGTATCTCATGGTGTCTCTGCGGGCAGACTTACATGCAGGCCACACCTCTGCGGCTTCTGCTTTTTAAGAAAATGTGCAGCCGGCCCATACCGGCCGCACACGGATGTTGTCAATTAACTTTAACTTTTATGAAGTTCAATCTTATTAGAGACCTACGCTCTGGCTGCGCTTAGCCCAAGAGAGAACGTTGATTTCAACAGAGATCCAAGACTCTACAGGATCATCATAACCATATTCAGGTTCAACCTCTGCAGAGCCAATACTCTTAATGGCATTAACATTAATCTCATACCAGTTGTTACGGAGAACACCATAACGACCAAGCCAATTTGATTCAGCATTAGGTGATGGATAGCTTTCATTAAGACCAGTTCCATTCCATGGAGTCTGTGTTAATTCATCAAAATGTTTAATCAATACTGGATAATAAGCTATACCTTTTTTATAATAAGAAATCTTATTGCTGTTATTAATGCTTGCTGTTACACCTGCATTATCTGATGCAAGACCTGTAGGAATTACATCATTCTTGAATTTCGTATTAGAAGCTGGATTTACATAAACATCCGCAACAATAATATTACCTCCATTCAGTGTTGAAATATCTGTTGACTTAGAACCATCGCTTTCAAAATTTACAATGATATCATCTCCACCAAACTGTTCGCCACTTTGAAGATCAAGGCCATCTGCACCATGCAGCAAAGCATCAATTGTGCTGTTCTGCAGATATGCATTCTTAATTAGATTCTCCAGACTTGTTTTGTTATAAATAACATCTTTAGCGTTGTTCAACACATAAAATCCACCATCTGCATCAGCACCAGAAACTGTAAGTTGCGCAGCTACAATAACTCGTGTAGTCTGATCCTTTTTCATATTGGCAACATTAAATGTATTTTCCATACAATATGCATTTGAACCTGCAGTAATCAGACTTGTAGGAGCTGTTCCTGATATGGTATTAAATCCATCATAAGTTGATAAAACATTACCATCTCCATCAAGATATGATGTAGAATTGCCATATGTACCATCATAGTTCGGGTCAACACCCCAATAAGTACGATAAAGATTTGTTGATACGGCAGCAGAACCTACGAAACGATAATCATCAGAACTTTGATTTTTATAACTCCACCAAGGAGTTGCAGTTTCTATCTTTCTTACAGGGAATGTGCTCTTATTTGTGATATCCAATGTCCAGCCCTGAATTGCTGCTTGATATGTACCTGCATCATAAGCAGCACCTTGATTTACCGTAACTTTAGCAACAGCTCTTTCTACAAATATTTTTGCAGCAGGATTATTTTTAGCCTCTGTTGCTGTACTAAAGATGTTCTCTTTGTTTATCTTCGTAAGCGTTGTGAGAGTTCCTGTGGTTGTAGGATCTGTGGCACCACCAGCATTACTATACAAAGGAGCATTCAGCATAAGGAAGTTCTCACCTCCAGCATTTGCAATCTTTGACAGGTCTAAGTTTTGAGCAGTATAAGCAAAATCTGAGAATTTAGTTGTTGCTGTAAATTGTGTTGAGCCATAAGTCCATGTACCGTTACTTTCACTTAGCAAGCCATCCTTATTAAGTACAACCAAAGCATAAACATTATCACCAACAGGCGTTGTTATATCTTGAACAATCTGTGATGTTGTTGTGATATTACCATCCTGTCCTGCGGGAAAACTAGTAGCAAGATTATAAGCACCACTAAACGTAGCATTCATCTCATCCGCACCTGAGAATATCAGCAAAGTTGCATCATTTACTTTGTATTCAGCCTCCAGTCCTTTATCAAAATCATCATTTGCACGTGTACTTGGTGTTGTCGGCAGATTGATCGCAAGGCTGATATAGCCCTTTTCACCAGGTGCTACAGTTCCCTGTCCGCCATTGTCAATAACGTCCTCATTTGTACAAGCTCCCAGCATCAGCGCCGCCAATGCGAAGGAAAATAATTTTACTTTTTTCATAATTTAAAAAATTGAGTTGGTTTAAAAAATATTTTTATCAATTCTCGTGTTTTTACATGTCGAGTATCTGCAGGTTTTTGTCCACTCCCTGTGCTCCGGCCTGCTTAGCCTGATTGAGCAGCTGGCGTGCCTGGTCGGTGTTGCCCTCGAGCATGGCCATCACGCCCTTGGCGTGCAGAGCCTGCGGCGAGTTGCCTGCCTTGCTGAGATAGCGCTTAGCACCGTCAAGGTCGCCGCTCTCCATGCGTGTGCATGCGGCATTGATGTTGGCCGTCGGGTCGTCGGGATACATGCGCACGGCAGTCTCCATGACTTCATTAAACTCATCCGAGCCGGGCTCGTAGGTCTGTGCCACCATGTACATCTCCTCGAGCGAGAGCTGCTGCGGCTTGGTCTTGAGCACCTCCTTTGCCTCTTCAACAGTGAACGGGCGCACGCTGTAAGTTATCACATAATCAGAGTGGCGCAGTGCGGGATACCATGTGTCGAGCATGAAGCGGTAGTCTGTAGGATAAGTAGACTTAATCTTCCATTCTTTGGCATCGGGGTCGAGCGTCTTGTCGTCGATGAGCTTAAGTATGGCGTCGCTGTTGTCGAGATTGCCCTCAACGACATACTCGCGCAGGCCTTCCCAATCTTCAGGCGTAGACGATACGGTGAAGAGGCGGTCTTCTATATGCACGAGCTTGCGCACATAGTCCTTGAGCGTCTTGGCACGGTTCTGTGCCAGATATGCGTTGTGCTCATAAGGCGACTCGGGCGAAGCATATCCGTGGATTTCGATGTTTGTTATGGTTGTGTTCTTGTCGTTCTTCACGAGGTTGATTGTGTTCACAATCTTCTCCAGCTCGCGCGGGTTGTTGCGGTATTCGGGATAGAGAGTGATTTTGTCAACGGGGAAGTCGATAAACGCGCGTCCTTCCTCATGGCGCACCTTCTGTGCCTCGGCTGCCGGGCGCATATACGGCATGAACGGCGTGCGCAGGCGCTTCAGCTCAACGGTGTTCTGGTCTTTCACGTCGCCACATCCGCAGAGGTCTTCAGCCACGATGACGTTAGAGTTCTTCATCCAGGGCTCATAGGGCAGCACGGCGCTGTAGTGGAGCGTCTGGTCGGTGTTGTTCTTACGTCTTACGGCCACCACGTTTGCCGGAAAGTCCTTATGTCCGCCGCGGCGGTAAGAGATGTCCTGCTTGCGTCCGTTCACTACTATCTGCGGCATCTGCCTCTCCTCGGTGTTGTTAGTGATGATGGGCGTGAAGACGAGCCTCATGTTAGAAGGCAGCTTCAGCGAGTCCATATTGAGGTCGAGGTCAACCACCATAGTCTGGTTAGTGTTCTCTACCTTGATATTCTCTACCGTCACCGTCCGTCCGGCCAGCTTAGGCTCCACGCTCTGTGCCTGCAGCGCGAGCGGCGCGGCCAGCAGGCATGCACAATATATAGATAATCTTTTCATGTCCTTGGTGGTTTATAGTATCAGAAGATGTAAATAAGACTCAGCGCGGCCTTTGTCGGGCCGAAATAGTTGGTGTGCGACGACTTGAGCTTCTCGCCGCAGGTTCCGCACTTGTATTTGTCATACTTTATGTAGTCGTATCCCAGGCCTATGGATGCCTCAAAGTTCCAGTGCTTTGACATCACCCACTGATATCCTGCCGTTACGCCTCCGCCTGCATACCATCCTTCATAGCGGTGGTCCTCAAGCTCGGGGAAGAACCCGAAAGGCAACTCAACGCTGCTTGCGTTGAACTGTCCGCCCATGAGGTGGGCACCGATGAACCAGCCATTGAAGCTCTCGCAGAACCAATAGCGGTATTCAGGCATAACAAGCCAGTGGCGCAGACTCGACTGGTCGCCGCCCGACTGTTTCCACGGATTAAGACCATAGAACAGCTGCAGCGTGCTTTTCTTACCTACTGAGGCTTCAATTCCTAAGTTAGGAGTTGTGGTAGCCCAGTATAATGCATTGGTCTTCAACGCCACGTTCTGTGACAGCATTGTGGCTGAAGTTGCCAACACAAATAGTGCTGTACTTAATATGCGTTTAATCATAAATCCTGTAAATATTTTAGTTTTTTCTATTTCTCGGAATCTTGTTTTTATTCATAGTTATATTATCTCAGCAGATGCTATTATAGCATCGTTGACCAATCATTTCACATCGTAAAACTGCATTCTCAGACTGTGTTGTTGCCTTATGACAATTTCAGTTAGCAATTTAGTTTACAGCCATGCTTGCGTGGCCATTCATGCTGATAGGTTCGTATATGTTATTTTTACCGATTACAGGTTTTTCACATTAGTAGTTCGAATGCTGGCACCATTTAAGGTTAAGCTCGTTCGACATTTTTGTGCTAAAGTTCTTATTCCAAGCAGCATGTTTGTAAAAAACACACCTTATTTAAGGAATATTTATCTTAAAACTTTTCAATTGCAAATATAACAATAAGTAATTACAAAGGACCCCCCTCTTAGTGTTAAAAATCATTAATCAGGCACTTTTTCTCAATAAAAAGTTTTGGTGTCAGAAATATACTTTTTTGCCTTAAATACAGGGAAATGCAGGCATCAGGCAAGAAAAAAATACTTACATACATCAAGCATTGCCAACGAAAATATATCATCACGCACATTTTCGGCTTGCGTAAGCATATGCAGCGACAGAATGACATAATGAAAGAATATTAGAACATACGCTTACAATGTGATTCAGGCTGACGTTCTCATACTGAAGTATTCAGAAATTAAAATCATCCGGCCGCAAAAACGGGCAGTTTTCGTGTGCAAGCGCAACGCCCTACGGCATAAGGCGTTACGCCGGATGAAGGCAATGTGTGCAATGTTTTTTGTCCCAATTAGGACAAAAAAGCCATTATTTCAATAAAAAAACAGGGTGGTTTCAGGGTCTGAAACGGCCTGTTTTTGATGCAAAAGTGGCCGAGTTATTCAGAAAAAGCTGCCCGTTTGGGCATAAATGTAAATATTGTTTACCAAAACACGGCCATGCATGGCTCATCATTTTCTATTTCGTCAGAAAATCCGTACAAAAACGAAATGACACTTTGGCATGTAAAAGAGCAAATTATAGAGCAAGACAACACACACCACGAGCCCGAAGGGCTGCACCTCAGTAACCATGGGTGTGCCACCCACGGATTCAGCCACATAAGAGGCATCACCCGAAGCGGTGATACTTAATTAAATGAATGAAGAGGCATGCAAGATGAAACCAGCCGGAACAGAACAGCCGGAACAAACGGGACAAACAAAACATATATGCATAATATAAAGTACACGCGGGCGCGCATACTTGCGCCCCGGCACATCGGACATGACATAATTTAACTTGCCGAGCTGAAAAATATAAGGCCATTTATTTTGCTTTACCGCTGATTTTAGGTAACTTTGCCAAAAGTTTAACCTGAATAAAGACATAATTTTTAATTTTTTCACCATGGCTTATACACGCATAACTGCTGCCGAAGCTGCGGCAATGATTAAGAACGGAGAGAACATAGGTCTGAGCGGATTTACGCCCGCAGGCACCGCCAAGGCCGTAACCAAGGAGCTGGCCAAGATAGCTCAGGCTGAGCACGAGGCCGGCAGAGAGTTTAAGGTAGGACTGTTCACCGGCGCCTCTACAGGACAGAGCACCGACGGCGACCTGTCGAACGCGCAGGCCATAAAATACCGCGCACCCTACACCACCAACTCTGACTTCCGCAAGCACGTAAACGCAGGCGAGATAGCCTACAACGACATCCACCTGAGCCACATGGCACAGGAGCTGCGCTACGGCTTTATGGGAGAAGTTGACTGGGCGATAATTGAGGTGTGCGACATCGAGGAAGGCGCCGACACATGCAAGGCTTACCTGACAGCTGCCGGAGGCATCAGCCCCACAGTGGCACGCCTGGCAAAGCACGTGGTGCTGGAGCTTAACAGATTCCACAGCCCCGAGGCAAAATATCTGCACGACGTATACGAGCCGCTCGACCCGCCGTGCCGCCAGCCGATACCTATCACACACGTGAACGACCGCATAGGCACACCCTATGTAGAGATAGACGCCAAGAAGATTGTGGGCGTTGTAGAATGTAACATAGCCGACGAGGCAAGAGCCTTCAAGGATGCCGACCCGATAACTGACCAGATTGGACACAACGTGGCACAGTTCCTCATCAGCGACATGAAGAGAGGCATCATACCGCAGTCGTTCCTGCCGCTGCAGAGCGGCGTGGGCAGCACTGCCAACGCCATACTGGGCGCACTGGGACACGACGAGAGCGTGCCTAACTTCAACATCTACACCGAGGTGCTGCAGGACAGCGTGGTGGGCATGATGCTCGAGGGACGCATCAAGGACGCGTCTACATGCTCGCTGACAGTGTCTAACGAATGTCTGAAGCAGATCTACGACAACATGGACTACTTCAAGCAGCACCTGACGCTGCGCCCGAGCGAGATTTCAAACTCGCCTGAGGTTATCAGACGACTGGGCGTCATTGCCATCAACACTGCCATCGAGGTTGACATCTACGGCAACGCCAATTCTACACACATCAGCGGAACGAAGATGATGAACGGTATTGGCGGAAGCGGCGACTTTGAGCGCAACGCATACATAAGCATCTTCACCTGTCCGTCAACTGCCAAGGGCGGTCTTATCAGCTCTATCGTACCGATGGTAAGCCATCAGGATCACTCTGAGCACGATGTAAACATCATCGTTACAGAGCAGGGTGTGGCCGACCTGAGAGGCAAGAGCCCAATAGAGCGTGCACACCTCATCATAGAGAACTGTGCTCATCCTGACTACCGTCCGCTGCTGCGCGACTATCTGAAGATTGCCAAGATGGGACAGACACGCCACTGCCTGACAGCTGCCTTCGCCATGCACGACACTCTGATGCGCAAGGGCGACATGCATCTGACAGACTTTGCTGAGTATGTTAAGTAATTATTTTAGAAGTTAGAGGGAGTCAAGACATATGGTCTTGTGGGTATGCGGGCTATCATTCTTATTAGTCTCATTCCTCCCATGAAACAGGGGCTAAGGCGTTTCGCCTTAGCCCCTGTTTCATGGGAAGGGAATTATGGGAGAAATGAGACAGATAAAGCTAATGAGACTCATACAGGCCAGAACAATACCATAAAGGCATTTGTCTTAACTCCTTAACTCCCCCTAACTCCTTAACTCCTAAATAAATATCTCCTAAAGATATCATTCAATAAACCTCACCTTAGCCTCATTTCTCGGCTTAGCCTCGGGAGCCTCGTCGGGATAGCCGAAGGCTATGCAGTAGAGCAGCTCGTAGCCCTTGCTGAACTCGAGTTTCTTAAGATATTCGGCAGCCTCGGGCGTGCGCATGAAGCGGGCCGGACCGCCAAGGCAGCATGAGCCTATGCCCATCGACTGGGCTGCCAGAATCATGTTGCCGCCAAGCAGTCCGCAGTCTATCTGCGAGCAGTCATACGACGGGTCGTTGGCTATGAACACCACGGTGGGCGCATTGCGGAACATATTCTTGAACGACGCGTCGGCCGCTGCCTCCGGATTATACTTCTTGTAGATAGCCGTAATGCCGTCGATAAACTCAGGATTGTCAACCACGCGCACCTCCCACGACTGCTTGTTCATGCCGTTGGGCGCGTTGATGCCACACTTCAGTATCATCTGCATCGTGTCGCGGTTAACCGGCTGCGGCTTATACTTGCGTATGCTGCGGCGCTCCATTATCGTTGATATCACGGCCTCAGAGCGGTTTGCGACAGTGTCGGCTGCAGCTGCGGCAGCATCGCTTTTGGATGAATTGGCACTGCAGCCAAAGGCCGCACAGGCAAAGGCTATGCCCAGAAAAAGATTTAAAGGTTTCATAATCATTCGGTTTTAAATGTTTGTCGTTAATTTAAAATTATCGGCAACACAGACTGCACGCAATCTGCACAACCACTGACAAAACTAACGAAATATTTTAATAATACATGCCAACGCCTGTGTTTTTTCATGTTTTATAACATGCGGCGGCATGCCCAAACAGCCACAAAACTATGTTTTAAAGACTTTAATAACAACAACTTGCGCAATTGTGCCGGATTTTTTAGTAACTTTGTGGCCTGAAATCGAAGCAACATCCTATAAATGAAAAAAATACTCATAACGGGCGCAAGCGGATTCATAGGCAGCTTCATTGTCGAGGAGGCGCTGAAAAGAGGATTCGAGACATGGGCAGCCGTAAGGAAAAGCAGCTCAAGGAAGTATCTAAACGACAGCAGAATACATTTTATAGAGCTCGACCTGGGCAACCTGGACAAGCTGGAGAAGCAGCTGAGCGGACAGCAGTTTGACTATGTTGTGCATGCGGCAGGCGTAACCAAATGCCTGCACAGCAGCGACTTCTTCAAGGTGAACACCGAAGGCACGGCCAACCTGGCGCTGGCGCTGCGCAGACAGAACACGGGGCTGAGGCGCTTTGTCTATCTGAGCAGCCTGAGCGTGATGGGTCCGGCGCGCGAGCAGGAGCCTCACACCGAGATAACGGCAGCCGACAAGGCATGCCCCGACACGGCCTACGGCAAGAGCAAGCTGGAGAGCGAGCAAAGGCTCGAGGCCATAAAGGGATTTCCGTTTATAGTGCTGCGCCCCACGGGCGTCTACGGCCCGCGCGAGAAAGACTACTTCATGATGGCGCAGAGCATAAGCAGGCATGTTGACTTCGCCGTAGGCTACAGACCTCAGCATCTTACGTTCATATATGTCATGGACGTGGTGCAGGCCGTATTCCTTGCCCTCGACCACGGCACCGTAGGTTCAAGATACTTCATAAGCGACGGCCGCGTATACTCGTCGCGCACGTTCAGCGACCTGATAAGCAACGAGCTGGGCAATCCCTGGCTGATGCGCATAAAGGCGCCGCTGTGGCTGCTGCGCATAATATCCTTTGCCGGCGAATGGACAGCCCGCATTACGGGCAAGATATCGGCACTGAACAACGACAAGTATAACATAATGAAACAGCGCAACTGGATGTGCGACATCAAGCCGGCCGAGAACGAGCTCGGCTACAAGCCGCAATATGACCTGAAGCGCGGCGTGGCGGCAACAATAAAATGGTATAAAGACAACGGATGGCTGTAAAGGAAATTATAAGGATAATTGGATAGATGAGAATAATGGGACTAATGAGAAAAATAAAATTAATGAGACTGATGAGAGAAATGGAGCGCATGGCTCACATAAGTCCTATAAGTCTCATCAGCCCCACATCTCCAATCTCTCCCCATCTCTCCCATCCCCTCTTCCACCACTAACAATCTCTTAAAATGATAAAATTCATCAAGCAGCTTTTCACAATAGAGAAGCAACCCAAGAAAGGGCTGTTTGCCCTCGAGTGGGTGGTGCTGGCATATCTCGTGCTCACACTGCTCATAGTGTTCTTCACATACACCAAGGCGGCCAACCCCGACGCCATGATATGGGGGCGCATACGCATTGCCGTCATCACGGTGGCGCTGTGGGGCGTCTACCGCATGCTGCCGTGCCGGCTTACACGACTGGCACGCGTGGTGGTGCAGATGGCGCTGCTGGGCTGGTGGTATCCCGACACCTACGAGATCAACCGCATGCTGCCCAATCTCGACCACGTGTTTGCCCAATGGGAGCAGGACATGTTCGGCTGCCAGCCGGCCCTGCTGTTCTGCAAGGCCATGCCGTGGCCCGTGGTGAGCGAGCTTATGGACATGGGCTACGCCGCCTACTATCCGATGATAGCGCTCGTGGTGCTCTATTACTTCGCCTTCCGCTACCACGAGTTCGAGCGTGCCTCGTTCGTGGTGCTCACGGCCTTCTTCATCTATTATGTGGTGTTCGTTCTCGTGCCCGTAACAGGCCCTACATTCTACTACAAGGCTGCCGGACTGACCAATATAGCCAACGGCGTGTTCCCCAACGTTCACGACTATTTCAACTATTATCAGGACTGTTTGCCCAGTCCCGGATACAAGGACGGCATATTCTATCACTTTGTTGAAGACGCCAAGGCGGCCGGCGAAAGGCCCACGGCAGCCTTCCCGAGCAGCCATGTGGGCATAAGCACCGTGCTGATGCTGCTCGTATGGCACAGCGGCAACCGCCGCCTGCTCTACGTCCTGCTGCCCTTCTACGTCCTGCTGTGCCTCGCCACGGTCTACATACAGGCCCATTATGCCATAGACGCACTGGCCGGACTGGTGAGCGGCGCGCTGCTCTACGTGGCGCTCATGGCTGTTTCAAAGAAGATGGTGACAAGACAATAAGACTGTCAGGGCAGGCATGCCGCAGTAAAAGCGATATGTCTGCCCTGTTTTTTTAACTGCCGGAAAACTTCTTTAACTAACATAACTTCGGCAACTTGCATAAAATAACTATTTTTGCAACCGTGACAAGACTTAGAATATTCATAACGGCTCTGATGGCACTGATGCTCGCGGCCACGGCTACGGCACAGGACAAGAAAGGCGACAACCCCGAAGACAACGAGGTTGACATGGACAACCCTACGTTTGTGCCTATGGTCAAGGTGGGCAAGGTGCTCATTGACGGCGACAGCATACAGTATGTTGAGCTTAACAACGTGTATGTGTATCCGCAGCCGGTGTTCAAGAACGCCAGGCAGCGCGTCGCCTACAACCGTCTGGTGTATAACGTAAAGAAGGTGCTGCCCATAGCCAAGGAGGTGAACAGGGTTATCATCGAGACTTACGAATATCTGCAGACGCTGCCCAACAAGAAGGCGCGCGACGAGCACATGAAGCGCGTGGAGGAAGACATCAAGAAGAGATACACGCCAAGAATGAAGAAGCTGTCGTACTCGCAGGGCAAGCTGCTCATAAAGCTAGTCTACCGCGAGTGCAACTCATCGGCCTACGACCTTATACGCTCGTTCATCAGCCCCATAAGGGCAGGTTTCTATCAGGCCTTCGCCTGGGCTTTCGGCGCCAGTCTGACAAAGAAATATGACCCCGAAAAGACCGACCGCCTGACAGAGCGCGTAGTGCTGATGGTTGAGTCGGGACAGCTGTAATTAAGAATGCGACTAATGGGAAAAATGATACTTATAAAATTAATTGGAAGAACGGGAGCTATGGGACTTATGAGATTAATATGACTCATGGCTCTTATAAGTCCCATCTCTCCCATTATCCTCATCCCCACAATAAAATAGGCACAGCCGTATGGCCGTGCCTATTTTATTATTATATTACTGTCTTATGGTTTCTCTGAATAAAGCACCTGAATAACCGTCTGGCCTACGGCCTGAAGAGTGTTCTTGTCGATATATTCCATCGTGTCGTTAATTGTGTGCCATGTAGGACCGAAGCTGCTCTGCTGGCAGTCGGGATAATATGGAACGATGTCTATCGTAGGAATCTTTGCCACATCATTCACAGGCACATGGTCGTCGGTAACCATCACGCCGTCTGTCGATGGGAAATAGCTGCCAAAGCCCACTGCCTCTGCCGCAGCCCAAACCTTGTCGACAATACCTTGGGCATACTGCTTTGACAATCCTTCCTGAGAGAACTTCGAGCCCTGACCTCCTACCATGTCGAGCAGGATGCCGAAACGTGCCTCATATCCCGGCTTATGCGGATTGGCAGCCCAATGCTGCGCACCCAAAGCCCACGAGTCGCCATTGTCTGAAACTGTGCTCCAGCGTGGCACGCCGCGGTCTTCGGCGTCAAAGCACACAAAGTCGATGCCAAGATTAAGCTTCGTCGTGTCGCTTGCCAGCAGACGCGCTATCTCAAGCATCACAGCAACACCGCTGGCACCGTCGTTGGCACCCATCACAGGCTTGCGCCAGTTGGCCGAATCCGGGTCGTTGTCGGCCCACGGACGGCTGTCCCAGTGGGCACATAACAGGATGCGGGTGGTAAGCTCCGGACGGTAGCTCGCCACGATGTTGGTACATTTGAGCGGAGTGCCGTCGAAACCGGTGAGCGTAACGTTCTGTGGTATCACCGTAAGGCCATACTGACGGAACTTGCCAATAATCCACTCGCCGCACTTGTCGTGCGCCTCGCTGTTCATCGTGCGCGGTCCGAAATCACACTGAGCCTTGCAGTAAGCATAGGCCGAATCGGCATTAAACGAAGGACCAACCGGCTGCTGCGCAGCCATATCGGCATCAGAAGCCGCCTTCTTGTTGCCTCCGCAAGACGCCATGGCGATAATTAACGCCAGCATCAACATTTTGGTTATTATTCTCATGTTCGTATCACCTCGCCGCCGGACAAGCCGTGGCGAAAAGTATTTTAGATGATTATTACTTATAAAGACAAATTCAGCTGCAAGCCTGTCACAGACCTGTCTGTTACAGATTATTCTGCACCTGAGCCATGACCCTGAGCCAGTTGCCGCCCCAGATGCGGGCGATGTCGCGCTCGCTGTACCTGCGGCGCAGAAGATGCAGGGTGAAGTTGATAAGCTCTGACGAGTCTGCCAGGCCTCTTATGCCTCCGTCGCCGTCGAAGTCGGTGCCTAGCCCTACGTGCTCTATGCCCATGATGTCTATCGCATGCTCAAGATGAGCTATGGCATCCATGACCGTAGCCTCCTGACTGTCGTTGCGCAGAAAGCCGTGATAGAGCGTGATGTGGGCCACTCCGCCATGCTTGGCAAGAGCCCTGAGCTGGTCGTCGGTAAGGTTGCGCGGCACGTCGCACAGCGCCTTGCAGTTGCTGTGGCTGCACACGATGGGCTTACTGCTTATGCTAAGCGCGTCGTAGAAGCTCTTTTCGCCGGCATGACTGAGGTCTACCATTATGCCGCAGCGGTTCATCTCCTTAATGACCTGCTCGCCAAAGCGGCTCACTCCGCCATGAGTGTTGCAGCCGCGGGCACTGTCGCAGATGTCGTTGTCGCCGTTGTGACAGAGCGTGATGTAGACAACGCCGCGCCTTGCGAAATATCTTACGTTGGATATGTCGTGGTTAAGCGCCAGTCCGTTCTCTATGCCGAGCATTATGGAGCGGCGCTCCTTGCGCTTGTCTTCATACAGGTCGGAAGGCGTGCGCGCTATGCTCAGGTAGCGGTTGTTGGCGTTTACTATCTCCTCTATCTTGTCGAAGATAAGGTCGGCATACTGAAGCGGCCCGTCAACCTTAAATGCCACCTTCGACGAGAATGTCTCGCCGAGCTTGGGCTGTGGCAGATATGCCGCCATGATGACAGCGTCCTGATGTCCTTCGGCCATCTTGTGCATGTCGACGAGAATGCGCGGGTCGCGCTGGTCGAAGTGTATGCCCTGCGGAAAGAACATAGGCGTGTCGCAATGGGTGTCGAGCGTAAGCATGCGGCGGTGAAGGTCTTTGGCCGTATAGAAGTCGCGTGCACGGTCTACAAGCCATCTGAACAGCACCTGTCCGCTCTCGCCAAGCCACTCGGGATGCCACTGCACGCCGATAAACGGCTTGAACTCACTGCTCTCTATGGCCTCGATCACGCCGTCGGGTGCCTTTGCGCTGACGCTGAAGCGCCTGCCTGAAGCCCTTACGGCCTGATGGTGTATGGAGTTGACGGCAAGCGTCTCCGTCTTATACAACGAATAGAGCACCGACTCGCGGCTTATCCTCACCGTATGGGTGGGCTCGCTCCGGTCAGCGTCCTGGCTGTGTTTTATCAGGCTGTGGCCTGCTGCCACGGCAGCGCGGCCTGCCCCGTGTGCGGCGGCAAAGCTCTCGGCTATGTCCTGGTCAACCTCGCCGTCGAGGGCCGTAACGAGCGTCTGTATGCCACGGCATATTCCGAGCATAGGTATCTGGCGGTTGTATGCCAGCCTTACGGTCAGCAGCTCGGCCTTGTCGCGCATGTGGTTGATGCCGTGCAGGCGCGGCGAAGGCTCCTCACCGGCCCACAGCGGATTGATGTCGCCGCCTCCGGTGAGCACCAGTCCGTCTATCTTGTCGAGCGTGTTGATTATCACGTCCTTGTCGGCAACGGGCGGAATTATCACCGGTGTGCCTCCGGCTCTCACCACGGACATGTAATACTGCTCGCACAGACGCGCGTCGCCGTCGGCAAAATTGCCTGTGAGGCCAATCACCGGCTGGCGAGTGGCCTCAGGATAACGGGCGTATATGTCGTCGAGACTGCTCTGAATATCAAACGATTTCATTGCTCCAGCCTCACACTATCTGCTTTCTCCCTGCGGAACGGGCACTTCTCTCTTGATGCTCTGCTCTAAAGAAATAAGGGTTTCGGTTGCAACTACGCCGGGGATGCCCTGCATCTGGTTGTTAAGCAGGTCCATGAGCTGTTCGTTGTCGCGTGCGTAGAGCTTTACGAGCATGGTGTAAGGACCAGTGGTGAAGTGGCACTCAACGATTTCGGGTATGTGGTCAAGGCGCTCAACTACCGACTTATACATGTTTCCGCGCTCAAGCGTTATGCCCACGTATGTGCATGTTGTGTAGCCAAGACTTTTGGGATTTACGTCGAATCCGCTGCCTGTGATGACGCCACCCTCGATAAGATGCTGTACACGCTGATGTATGGCTGCGCGCGATACGCCGCACTCTGCTGCTACATCCTTAAACGGAATTCTGGCATTCTTTGACAGAATGCTCAAAATCTTTTTATCAAGACTATCAATCTTTTCCATTTTATAATGTTATTAGTTTTATTTTTTAAGTTATATTCTCTTTTGGTTTCCAGTATGTTTGATGCGAGCAAATTTACATATTAAAAATGAGTTATACAACATTTTGACATAAAAAATAGCGCATTTTATGCAGAATGAAATAAAAAAAGGGAGACCTTGGCCGGTCTCCCATGCTTTTTTATGACAAATGAACACTATTTCTTTGTCTTGGCTGTTTTCTTTACGGCAGTCTTCGCTGCTGTCTTCTTGCTGTCAGCACCCTTTGCGGCAGCCTCGGCCTCGGGCTTCTTAGCCTTCTCTACCGAAACCATCTCGACGGTGAATATCAGCGTGCTGTAAGGATTGATGGCTCCTGCCTTGCGGTCGCCGTAGGCCAGATTCTGCGGTATGTACAGTTCCCACTTGCTGCCAACGGGCATCATTGTGAGGGCCTCTGTCCATCCCTTGATAACCTGGTTGGGGCGGAACTTGGCTGTTTCGCCGGGACGCTTGTAGCTGCTGTCGAACACTGTGCCGTCTATCAGTCGTCCTTCATACTTCACGGTTACTTCGTCGTCTACTGAAGGAATCTCTCCGTTGCCCTTTACGAGCACCTTATACTGAAGTCCGCTGGGAAGCGTAACCACGCCTTCTTTGGTCTTGTTGGCAGCCAGGAAGTCTTCGCCTGCCTTGCGTGTTGCCTCGTTGCGCGCATCGACAGCCTGCTTGAAGGCCTTGTCGAAATAGTCTTTTGCAGCAGAGTCTGTCATCAGCGTGTAGTCTTTCTTCAGCGCGCTGACAAATCCCTTGTTGAAGAGTGCCTCGCTGATAGAGTCGCTCTGACCCTTGAACTCGTCCTTCAGGAAGGGCAGCATGCGCTGGCTTACCATCAGGGCTATCTGCTCTCCGGCGAAGTATGCCTTTGTCTTTTCGTCGATGCCCCTTGCCACGGCGTCTTCATATCCCTTGATGAAGTCGGCCATGTAGGCTGTGTCAACGCCGAAGCCCTGCTTCAGGTAGGGCACAAGGCCGTCGGTGCGCACCATGCCGGCTGAATAGCTGAGCGAGTCAGACTTGGTTATCAGACTAATCTTTGCAGGCTCCTCTACGGCCTTCTTGTCTTTCTTCTTCTTTGCGGCAGCGTCTGCCGTATTGAAAGAAGCACTCACCAGAATGGCGAGTGCTGCTAAAATTATTTTCTTCATTTAATTATTTGTTACCTAAACTGATAAGTTCTATTTTGAAGATAAGCACAGAGAAAGGCTTGATGTCTTTCTGCTCACGGTCGCCATAAGCGAGGTTCTGAGGTATTACGACCTCCCAAACGCTTCCGGCAGGCATGTGTGTCAGGGCTGTGGTCCATCCCGGGATTACCTGGTTGGCGCGCAGCGTTACAGGCTCCTTACGCTCGTAAGAGCTGTCGAACACCTTGCCGTCGATTGTCTTTCCTTCGTAGTGAACTTTTACGGTAGATGTATCTGTAGGCATCTCGCCCTTGCCTTCCTTGATAACTCTGTAGAGCACGCCGCCCTCGAGCTTCTTCACTCCGGCCTTCTTGGCATAGTCAGCAAGATATTTCTCGCCAGCCTTCTTGTTGGCGCCATACTGCTCCTCGATGGCCTTGCTTCTGATGGCCTGCATCTTGAGCTGAGCCACGCGCTGAGCCTGCTCAACGGTCATGAGTCCGTTCTTGCCGGTTGTACCGCTGATGAAGCCTGCCATGAAGTTCTTCAGAGATATAGTCTTTGTTGAGTCGCTGCCGAAGAGTTCGTGGTTGATGCCCTTAACCATCTGGTTAGATATCTGCTGGCCGATCTGTATACCTGCGTAGTAAGCGGCCTTCTTCTTGTCGTCGCCTGCGTTGGCTCCTTCGTTAAGTCCCTTGAAGAACTCGTCCATGTATGCTGTGTCTACTCCGAGTCCTCTTACCAGATAGTCCTTCAGACCCTGTGTCTGTGCCATACCTATGGCATAGCTCACTGTGTCGACATCGTTTTTCAGGTCTGCCTTAGGTGTTGAATTGCCGCAAGAAACCAATGATGCGGCTGCTACAGCCCAAACGGCTGCGAATGTAAGCTTTTTCATCTTTGTTTTTATTCGTTATTGTTTTATTTATTCTTTACTTTAACGGCTCCTGCCGCCATGCCGGGCTGCCCGCTTAGAGCACCTCGAGCAGCTCAACGTCGAATATCAGCGCTGCGTATGGAGGTATTGAAGCTCCTGCACCGCCCTCGCCGTAGCCGAGGATGTAGGGAATGAAGAAGCGGTACTTGGCGCCTTCCTGCATCAGCTGCAAGCCTTCTGTCCATCCTGCTATAACCTGGTTGAGGGGGAACACTGCCGGCTCGCCGCGCTGTATGCTGCTGTCGAACACTGTGCCGTCGATGAGGAATCCCTCATAGTGACACTTCACCTGGTCGGTAGCCTTCGGCTTCTTGCCGTTGCCTTCCTTCAGCACCATATATTGCAGTCCGCTGGGAAGCGTAACCACGCCTTCTTTCTTGGCGTTCTCGGCCAGATATTTCTCGCCTTCAGCCTTGGCAACCTTTCCTTTCTCGGCGCGCTCGGCGTTGAGTTTCTCTTCCTGCTTGCGGAAGTAATCCTGTACTATTGTTTGCGCTTCACGGTTAGATACCTTGAGCTCGTTGCCCGCGATAACGTCCTTGATCGCCGCAGCGAAATCATCAATATTCAGCTCTGACGCACCCATCTGTGCCAGCTGGCGGCCGATGCCCAATCCTAAAGCGTAACTTACTTTATCCATTTTCTTTGTCTATTTGTTTATGATTACTACCTTAATAAAATCGTGCAAAGGTAGCATTTTTATCTGATTACGGAATTATTATTGAAGAAAAATCACTAATTTTGTGCATTGTTAATAGTCTTTTGGCCGGGCGGCGGCGCGCTGATGTGCCAACTGCAGGCGCCAGCCGCATCAAGCCGCACAAAGAATGGCGGCTAGTCGGCCCGGGAAAGGACTGCCGGATAACCTTTTAACTATAGAAAAGTGATGAAGAAAATTGTTGTTCTTACTGGTGCCGGAATGTCGGTTGAGAGCGGGCTGAGCACGTTCAGGGACGCCGACGGACTGTGGGAGAACTATCCCGTGGCGCGCGTGGCCACACATGAGGCGTGGGAGACCGACCCCGTGTATGTAAATAACTTCTACAACATGCTGCGCAAGAAGCTGCAGGCTGCCAGGCCAAACGAGGGGCACAGGCTCGTGGCGGCGCTCGAAGAGAAGTATGACGTAACGGTGGTTACGCAGAACGTGGACAACCTGCACGAGGAGGCAGGCAGCTCGAAGGTGATACATCTGCACGGCGAGCTGATGAAGGTGTGCTCGAGCCGCGACGTAGACAACCCCCACTTCATCAAGACGCTCACGTCCGACAGCCTTGAGGTGAAGCCCGGCGAGAAGGCCGGCGACGGCTCGCTGCTGCGCCCCTACATAGTGTTCTTCGGCGAGGCGGTGCCCAACATCGAGAAGGCGGCCGAAGAGGCCATGGGCGCCGACATCTTCGTAATCATAGGCACGTCGCTCAACGTCTATCCGGCGGCAGGCCTCGTGCAGTATGTAAGGCCGGGCGTGCCCGTATATCTCATCGACCCCAAGCCCGTGATGGCTGCCGGACGCCACGACGTGAAGCAGATAACGGCAGGAGCATCTGAAGGCATGCGCCAGCTGTCGGACATACTCATGAAGTGATGCCTGAGGCAAGGCGCCGTGCCCGTCATGGGTAATTATATCGGCAAATGTAACGCGTTGTATTACAGACAGTTACATACACCCGTGCAAAACATGGCTTTTTAGGCTCTAAAAGGCCACGTTTTAGCGTGCAAAAGGCCACCTTTCGCAGTGTGAAAGGTGGCCTTTTGCAAACCTGCCCCGCAACGGCTGGCGGCAGAAGTGTCCGAAACCATGCGGAACTATTGCAAACAAAAACTAAACAAAAAGCATTTTTTGCTATGTTGTTGTCATATTTTAATTAAATTTGCAGCTGCAAACATCAGCGGACCTTGGCGCCGCCTGCACCTCACGCTCTCACAGGGCGCATGGCCGGGGCCGGCGCCGGGCTGAATCGTATATGAAAATTAACAACTACAAAAGTCTTATGAACATTTCAAAACTAACGCTGTGCGCACTCATGCTGCTCGCCGTTGGCACGGCCGCAAAGGCACAGATGTCGGCCCACGACTACAACAGTCCGGTGGGCTGGGGCACTGTCGGCGACACCATAACGGGCGGAAACGACGAGGGCGCCATCAAGGTGACCACCATGAGCGAGCTGAAAACGGCGCTCGTAGGCACCTACAAGCACACTATCTACATTGAGGGAGAGATTGACATAACAGGCCTTGTAAGCATGGAGAACGTGCAGAACAAGACCATCTACGGACTGCCGGGCTCGGCCCTGGTAAACAGCATCCACTCTACCGACGTCAAGAAGAGCGGCATACTGTCGTTCAAGAACAGCAAGAACATAATAATACGCAACGTAACGTTCAAGAGTGCGGGCGCCTTCGACATCGACGGCAACGACAACCTTAACCTTACAAACTGCAGTTACGTGTGGGTTGACCACTGCGACTTTCAGGACGGAGTGGACGGCAACTTCGACTGCAACAACGGTTCCGACCATATCAGCATATCATGGTGCCGCTTCCGCTATCTGAAAGAGCCCTGGGAGGGAGGCTCAGGCGGATCGGACGACCACCGCTACAGCAACCTCTGGGGCGGAAGCGACAGCGAGACAGCAAGCGAGGGCAAGCTGCGCACCACATTCTACAGCTGCTGGTGGGATGAGGGATGCCGCGAGCGCATGCCCCGCATACGCTTCGGACAGGTGCATCTGCTCAACTGCCTCTACTCGTCGTCGCTCACCAACTACTGCATCGGAACAGGCTACAAGTGCAACGCATACGTTGAAAAGTGCGTGTTCGACGACGTTAAGAACCCCTGGAAGAACTACGCCACAAGCGGAAAATACACCGACTACAACATAACGCTGACCGGAAACATCGGCGCCGAAGACGAACAGAAGCGTTCGGGCAGCATAGAATACTTCATACCTTCTGACCACTATCAGCTCGAAGGCTACGACGCAAGCCTCGTGAAAGACGAGGTGAAGGCATACGCCGGAGCCACTCTCAACGTTGAATACGGCCAGGGCGTAACCACAGCAATAGCCAACCCGGGCGCAGCCGCAGCCGAGACGCTGTCGGTAACCTACTTCTCGCCGTCGGGCATGCAGCTGTCGCAGCCGCAGAAGGGCCTCAACATCGTAGTCAGAAAGATGGCCGACGGCACCGTGGCAACGTCTAAAGTGATGATAAAATAAACCTTAAAAAACAATAAAGCACAATGGAAAACGAAATTAAAGACAACATCAAGTTGCCCGAAAACGCCTTCACCGAGTTGAAGGAGGGCGAAGAATACCAGCCCGTGATGAGCCCCGACAAGGCTTATCCCGAAGTCAACGGCTGGTCGGTTACATGGGGTGTGCTCATGGCCATACTCTTCTCGGCCGCTGCCGCATACCTTGGCCTGCGCGTAGGCCAGGTGTTCGAGGCCGCCATACCTATAGCCATCATTGCCGTGGGCGTGTCTACGGCAGCCAAGCGCCGCAACCCCCTGGGCGAGAACGTCATCATACAGAGCATCGGAGCATGCTCAGGAGCCGTGGTGGCAGGTGCCATATTCACCCTGCCCGCCCTCTACATCCTCAAGGACAAGTATCCTGAGATGAGCGCCTCGTTCATCAACATCCTGCTCAGCTCGCTGCTGGGAGGCATCCTGGGCATACTGTTCCTCATACCGTTCCGCAAATACTTCGTTAAGGACATGCACGGCAAGTATCCCTTCCCCGAGGCAACGGCCACCACACAGGTGCTCGTCAGCGGAGCCAAGGGCGGCAAGCAGGCCAAGCCGCTGCTGCTCGCCGGACTGGTGGGCGGTCTCTACGACTTCATCGTGGCAACGTTCGGATGGTGGAACGAGAACTTCACCACACGCGTGTTCGGCTGGGGCGAGATGCTCGCCGACAAGGCCAAGCTCGTGTTTAAGGTAAACACCGGAGCCGCCCTGCTGGGTCTCGGCTACATCGTGGGCCTCAAGTATGCCTTCATCATCTGCCTCGGCTCGCTGGCAGTGTGGTGGCTCATCGTGCCCGCCATGGCGCTGATGTTCCCCGACACGGTGCTCAACCAGTGGGATCCGTCAATAAGCACAGCCGTAGGAGCAATGGCGCCTGAAGACATCTTCAACGCTTACGGCAAGTATATCGGCATCGGCGGCATAGCCATGGCCGGCATCATAGGCATCATCAAGTCGTGGGGCATCATCAAGCAGGCCGTAGGCCTTGCCGCAAAGGAGATGAAGGGCAACAAGACTGCAGCCGAGAAGCTGCCCCGCACACAGCGCGACATCCCCTTCAAGATTATCGCCATAGGCTCGATAGCCACGATAATAATCACCTTCATATTCTTCTGGGCCGGCGTAATGGAGGGCAACCTGCTCTTCGCCGTTGTGGGCATACTGCTCGTTGCCGTAATAGCCTTCCTCTTCACCACGGTGGCTGCCAACGCCATTGCCATCGTAGGATCTAACCCTGTGTCGGGCATGACGCTCATGACGCTCATCCTTGCCTCTGTGGTTATGGTGGCAGTAGGCCTTAAAGGCACGGGCGGCATGGTGGCTGCACTCATCATGGGCGGCGTGGTATGTACCGCTCTGTCGGTTGCAGGCTCGTTCATCACCGACCTTAAGATAGGCTACTGGCTCGGCTCTACGCCGCGCAAGCAGGAGACATGGAAGTTCCTCGGCACTCTGGTTTCAGCTGCAACCGTCGGCGGAGTTATGATTCTGCTCGACAAGACCTACGGATTTGCCAGCGGACAACTTGCCGCTCCTCAGGCCAACGCCATGGCGGCAGTGATCGATCCGCTCATGAACGGCATCGACGCACCGTGGGTTCTCTATGCCATAGGAGCCGTCATAGCCATCGTGCTGACATGGCTCAAGGTGCCTGCACTGGCCTTCGCCCTCGGTATGTTTATCCCAATACAGCTCAACATACCGCTGCTCATCGGCGGAGCCATCAACTGGTATGTTACAACACGCTCTAAGAACGAGGAAGTAAACAGGGAGCGCGGCGAGAAAGGAACGCTCATTGCCAGCGGATTCATTGCCGGAGGAGCGCTCATGGGCGTTGTAAGCGCACTGCTGCGCTTTGCCGAAGTTGACGTGCTCAACACCGAATGGCTGGCCAACCCACTGTCTGAGATATGCTCGCTCGTGGCTTATGCCCTGCTCATCGTTTATCTGATAAAGAGCACAAAGAAGGCTTAAAGCCGGGCTGAAGCACGATTTAGAGAAACAAAATGAGGCCTGCAACAGGGCCATGACATATAGATCCGGACTTATGCGACATCGTAAAGATGCATAAGTCCGGATTTTTTGTAGTCCGCCGCAGCGTCATCCGGCGCACAGACTGCCGTAGGCATAAGGCCGTATGCAGCGCGGCCTCAACCCGTAAGGCTGTCTGAATGAAAAGGAAATGAAGATAACGGCAAATAAAAGGGACGGATAACGATGACGCGCAGAACAGAGAAGGCTGAACGGAAGACGGATTAAGACAGAATGGAATGCAGACTAAGGCTGAATTAAATGCAGATTAAGGTAGAATTAAATACGGATTAAGGCAGAATAAGACGAACATAAAAGACAGGCAGGAACAATAAAAAAGCAGGACGGCGGCTGCCGTCCTGCTGTGTATTTGTCATTGCTTGAACTCTCTGTAAGGATGATTCAGGTCGAGATAATGGAAGTTGTGCTGGCGCTGGGCGCTGTGTTTGGGTATGGTCATGTAGTCGCCATACTTGTTAGACAGATATGTGTCATAGTCTGCCACGCCCATCACCTTGGTGTCTTCAAAGGTGTATGGCACCGGCGTTCCCAGTATTTTCTTGTCCATTGCGCCCTTTGAGCCGTCGTCATAGTCGGCCACAAGACGGCACTTGTCGTAGCTGTAGCGGTGGAGCAGGCAGCTTATGCGCTGCTGAACTCCTGCAAGCGTGTACATGCGGCGGCACAGCAGGGGCACCCACGAACTTGGTCCGTGGCCGTGCTTGTAGGGGTCGCGGAAGAGCAGATATAGCACTCGCTTGTAATATTCGTAGCGTGCGAAGTGGAGCTTGCGTGCCACTGCGCCCTCGGGCACTCCGTCGATGGGGAACACGTCGAGATAAATGCCGCCCAGATACTTAAGGTGCATGCGCTCTATGAGCGTGGTGTCGGCATCCTGAATCTTGGCAAACGGCAGCGGATAGACGCCGTCGTTCTCGGCGCAGACCATCTCATAGGGTTTAGGCAGCCACTCTGCAGCATGCTCAATGAGGCGGTCGTAGTCAGGGCGCGGCATGGCAATGTCGAGGTCGTCGTCCCAAGGAATAAAGCCCTTGTGCCTCACCGCCCCTATCATTGTGCCTGCCCAGATGTAGTAGCGCAGGTTGTGCTCGCGGCAGACGTTGTCTACAGCCTTTAGCGTTTCGAGTATTCTGAGCTGCAGCTCACGTATGTTGTATTCAGCCATAACAGCTTTTTGTTTTATGTATGATGATTGTCGGCCTTCTGACGGCATGTGTCAGAACAGTTCACGGGGTATCAGTTGTGAAGCCTGATTAAAGTCTTCAACGGTGTCGAGCTCTATCGAGAAGAGGTCGGAGGTGTCCACCACGCTGAACTTGTGGCCCTGCGGGATGAGCCGTTCGAAGGCTCTCTCATAGAATATGTCCACAAGATGCTCGCCCTCAATCATGCGGTCGAGCTCGCTGAACAGTGCCTCTGAATAGTCGGCGCATATCTTCTCTATGCCGATAGACTCGCCTATGGCCTTGTCTATGCTGCATGTCTTGCTTATCTCGCTCACCTTTCCGTCTTCGTCGGTTATCACCTTAATCTCCTCCTCGCCCAGCTTGTGGCTGTTGAGCGCAAGGGTTGTGTCGGGCGCTGCAAGCACACGCTCCACTATGCGGCCGTCGAAGAGGATGTCGCTGTCGAGCAGCATAAACTCGCGTCCGGCAACATAGGGCTTTGTGAGCCACAGAGAATATATGTTGTTGGTGGTCTTGAAGTCGGCGTTCTCAATGAAGTGGAAGTCGATGTCGGGATAGTTGCCCTCGAGAAACAGGCGTATCATGCCTCCGCGATAGCCCGTAACCACCACTATCTGCCTTATTCCGGCAGCCACAAGACTGTCTACCGTGCGCTGCAGTATGCACTTGCTGCCCACGCGCAGCAGGCACTTCGGGCGGTCGTCTGTGAGCGGACGCAGCCGCGACGCCATTCCGGCGGCTAATATTACGGCTATCATCGCTTTGCAACTTTTAGTATTATGTCGGCCACCATGCGGTTCTGCTCCCTGCGTCCGAGGGTTATTCGCATGTGCGAGTTGATGTCAGGCTCGTCCATAAACTTCACCTTATAGCTCTGTCCGGCAAATTCCTGCTGCAGGGCGGCCTTCAGTTCGATAGGATATTTAATGAGGATGAAGTTAGCCATCGACTTATACACCTTGAATCCGGGCAGAGAGCCTATCTCGTCGGTGTACATGCGGCGCGCCTCGTCCATCACGCGGGCTATCTCGCGGTAGTGGGCGTCCGACTTAAGGGCGGCAATGCCGATCTCCTCCGACAGGCGGTCGTATCCCAGATACTTGTTGGCATAGCGGCTGAAGCGCTCCATCGTCTCGCCCTTGCCTATGAACCCGAAGCCAAGGCGCAGGCCCGGCAGTCCGTAGAACTTAGACAGCGTGCGGCAGAATATTATGTTGGGATATTTTGCTATGAGGTTTCTTATGTAAGATATGTCTTCGGTTACATACGACGCATAGGCCTCGTCGACGAGCACAACGGTAGTGGCAGGCACCATGCCCACCAGCTGCTCGAGCTCATCAGGCGTTAGTCCGTTGCCCGTAGGATTGTTGGGCGACGCCACGAGCAGTATCTTCGGGTTCTCCTCAGCTATCATGCGGCGCAGCCCGTCGAAGTCGTATGCAAACGAGTCTTCGGTCTCATACACAGGATATTGCAGCGTGCGGCCGTCAACCTCGTCGGCTATCGACTTGTAATACCACCACGAAAACTTGGGTATCAGCATGGTCTTGTTGCCGTCGCTGCCCGTAAGGAAGTAGTGAACGGCCATCTTCAGCAGGTCCTCTGCGCCGTAGCCCAGCACAATCTGCTTCTCGTCGATGCTGTATTGTTCTGAAAGGAATACCGAGAATATGCTCTTCTTCCCCTGATCATAGATACGTGTGTAAAAACAGAGCTTGTTAAGATCAAAATTCTTAATTGCGTCCTTTACCTCTTGAGAAGGCTCGAAATTAAATTCGTTCCTGTCAAGATAATTTAATTCTGTTT
>OLWE01000038.1_pt1 | contig 100728 bp, 79 predicted proteins | sample 1673591 | NCBI WGS metagenome assembly OLWE01 (sample SAMEA103958116, study PRJEB25191) | human gut metagenome | biome: human-associated habitat [ENVO:00009003]; feature: intestine environment [ENVO:2100002]; material: feces | place: Germany | collected 2013/2015 | reverse complement strand
TAGGCAAACGCCCAACTTCTTGATTTTCAATCAAAGTCCAATTTAGAGCGAGTTATTTTTGTTAACATTGAAATTTTTCGATGAAAACCTTTGCATATATGCATTTTTCTTCGTAACTTCGCAGCGGAATATAAAAAAAAGAAAAGCTATGGAAGAGATTAGAAAATATCCGGTGGGCATACAAACCTTCTCTGAGATACGAGAAGAAAACTATGTGTATGTGGATAAAACTAAGTATATTGTGGATTTCATAAGAAATGGATCCAAATATCTGTTTCTGAGTCGCCCAAGACGATTCGGAAAGTCTCTTTTTGTCTCTACGCTTCAGGCTTATTTTGAAGGAAGAAAGAATCTGTTTGATGGGCTTGCCCTTGGGGATTATGAGAAGGAATGGGTAAAGTATCCGGTTTTTCATTTTGATATGAGTACGGCAAAGCACATGAATCCTGCTGACTTAATCAATGAATTGGAAGGTAAGCTAAGCCAGTTGGAACAAATCTATGGTACGGAAGATTGGGCTATTAAGGCTAATCAGCGTTTGGAATGTCTGGTAAAACGTGCTTATAAGCAGACGGGGCAGAAGGTAGTCATTCTCATTGATGAGTATGATGCTCCATTGCTGGATGTCGTGCATGAGAAGGAAAATCTGGTAGAACTCCGTTTGATCATGAAGAACTTCTATAGTCCTATTAAATACTTGGACCCTTGGTTGCGTTTCGTCTTTATTACTGGTATTACCAAGTTCTCTCAGTTAAGTATCTTTAGTGAAATCAACAACCTGGATAATATCAGCATGTTCGACCAGTATTCTGCTATCTGCGGTATTAGTAAGACGGAACTTCTGAATGATATGAAGCCAGATGTGGAGTTGTTGGCAGAGCATTTAGGCAGAACCTTGGAAGAGACAATAGGTGAACTTACGTCATATTATGATGGCTATCATTTCAGTGATCATTCAGAAGATATATTCAATCCTTTCAGTCTTGTGAAGGCCTTGAAGAACAAAAAGGTTTCGGCTTATTGGTTCAGTTCCGGTACGCCAAGTTATCTCATCAAGACTTTGCAGAAGTATCATGTGGGAGTGATGGATATTGAGCAGAAAAGTGTAGGGGTTGATGACTTTGATGTTTCGCCAGAGCAGATGACTTCAGCGCTTCCTTTGCTCTACCAGAGTGGTTATCTTACCATCAAGAAGTATAATCCGCTATTGCAATGCTATCAGCTGGACTATCCTAACAGGGAAGTGCGCATAGGAATGTTGAAATCGCTTGCGCCAAACTATCTGTCTCCAATTCAATTGGATAATAATAGTTTTATCTTTGCCTTTCTGGAACAGCTCTATAGCAACAACATGGATGGCGCCTTGCAGAAGATGCAAGCTTATCTTGCTAGTATCTCCAACCGTCTGTCTAATAAAAACGAGAAGGATTTTCAAACGGTGTTCTATCTCATCTTCAACCTCTTGGGTGCTTATATCCTGGTGGAAGAAGATAGTGCAATAGGTAGGGCTGATGCCGTTCTGCACATGCCTGATACTGTGTATGTGATAGAACTGAAATACGATAAGTCGGCAGAAGAGGCTCTGAGGCAGATAGACGATAAGGGATATCTGATACCTTATTCGGCAGATGGAAAGCGATTGGTTAAAGTGGGAATCAATTATGATAGCCAAAAGCGAACGATAGGGGATTGGAAGATAGAAGAAACATAAAAAATAGAAGATTTTGAAGGAAAGCCTCGGCTACTTTGATGTAGTCGGGGCTTTTTGAAACCTACATCATTTTTACAAAATAAACAGGGTAACAAATATTATGTGAGAAATGATGTAAAAAGTTTGGCGGTTTGAACAATTTTCGGTAATTTTGCAGCTGTGATTAATAACAATTTAAATGGCAAGGTTATGAAGAATATAAAAAAGTTTGTTTTGTTGGCATTGAGTTTGTGCATTACTCTGTTTGCTACAAGTTGCAGTGAAGATGAAATGTCACAGGCTTCTTTTAACTCACTGAATATGCTCGATGAGAATCATGGCAAGACCCTGTTAGGTGAAACGGGAGTTTATATAAACGGCTCGATGAATTTCCGGTCTGACAGTTGGCAAGTAATTGATTTGGGAATTTCTTCAAGTTTTCCGAGTAAGACGATGCCAAATTTGGATAACTTGTCAAGCGAAATAAGCGTATTGCCAAATCACCGGTATGCATGTTGTAATACCGAAAATGTTTTGACTTTTCCTTCTCATAAGAATGCATATGAGATAGGATGCAAATATTATCAGTTTGTGGTATCTTCTTTCTTGGAGAAAGAAACTGGCAAGGTTGGGGCTGTCGTAGAATATACGTCGTCTTTGTCTGATGAAAAAGAATTGCCTCAAAAAGATACTAACATAGGTAACTTGTTTGGGCTAGACGAACAATTGTCGTTTGATGCTCTTGGAGCAGAAGAATATTGTTTTTTCGAAAAGAGTGAAGACTTTGCAATAAGTCTGTCTAATGGACATTTGAAAGTGGCTTTGCGTAAGTCTCCAAATGAACTCTATGGGCCTTATGGCACATATTCGATATATCTACGCAAAGGCAATGTGTATACTAAAGTGACATTTGATGTCAATCTTTAGCTTATGTTTAACAACGGATTTCCCATGGTGCTCATTTTGAAGATTGGCTAAAAGTATTGCTGTATCCAGTGGTGGGTTAGTATATTCCATACGCATATAAACAAAAAGTTCCGCCCTGGTACGCTGTTCTATGGGAAGCGTGGCGGATTCTAGTGCTGCAAAGATACGCTTTTAATTTGTAATCTCCAAATGTTTTCAGAGAAATCTGCTTGTAAGATAGGGAATTTAACGCAAAAAGTTCTAAATTCAACAATTTCCCCTATATCATCTTTAATATAAAACTCTGACGCAGCCAAAGCGCAAAACTCTTTTACCTGATGCTGCCTACATCATTTTTACATAATAAACTGGGGGATAAATATTATGTGAGAAATGATGTAAAAAGTTTGGCAGTTTGAGCAATTTTCGGTAATTTTGCACAGAGATATTTTTAATTATCTGAGCCCACTTTCAACAGGCCTTACTCTTTTAAGTGGGCTCAGTAAATGACAAAGATATTTCTTTAAACTTAAAGGTTATATTAATATGGTTGTTAAGAGATTTTTTATAAGTATATCCATGTTGCTCTTGGGTGCGCTTCTGTTGCAAGCTAAGAATATAATAGCAAGGGATATGGGAGCTAACATAGGTGATGTTCCTGCAAACATTGCTATCCTTGATTCTGATAGTAACGTTGTTGCCAAAAACATGACCGGTATCTCGGATTCTACAGCAATCTCTCTATCTGATGTAGAGGTGATAGGGCATCGCAAAAACATAAAGTTGTCTGGTCATAATTTACTCGTAGACGTAGAGCATGATTCTATTCTTAACCATCAGAATGATATATATGAACTGATTGGTAAGGTTCCTGGTGTCTTACATTTAGGGAATTCGTTCAATGTGTTGGGTAAGGGAGCACCGGTCTATTATTTAAACGGGCGTAAGGTGAGAGATCAAAGTCTTATCGATAACTTACCAGTTGATCAAATCAAATCTTTAAAAATCGTTGCCATGCCAGGGGCGGATTATGACACGTCGGGTTCACCTGTGATTGACATAAAAACTAAGATTTTAGGAGATGGTGTGGCTTTTAATGCCATCGGAAATATCACTCAGGCAAAGCATTTGGCTCATAAAACAGGTTTCTCTTCAACATACAATTCTGGAAAATTTGATTTGTATGGTAAGTATTACTATAGGAGAAATAATGCTTCCGAAAGTTCTGATTATGATAAACAGGTATTAGCTGATACCATTTGGAATAAAATGCAACATATTGAAAGCTTGACGCATTCCGGTAGTCATACTTATTCTGCTGGTATGACTTATCATCTGTCTGATAAATCAGAACTAGGAATGCTTTATAGTGGAATGTACACGGATGGAAAGGTTGAGACTCGGGATACATTTAGTGTAGTGCCAAATGCAGGACCTGCATATTATCTCTTTGATAAGAATAAATCCAACAACAACCTCCTTACGCATCATGTCAATATGTATTATGATGCAAGTTTGAATCATGCCTGGCACGTGAGTGTAGTGATGGATTATATTTCTAAAGCATCGAACACTAATTCTTCTTTAAAGGAAAATCATATAGATACGAGTTCTGAGGTTTCATATATGGGACATTCTAAATGGAATGTCCTGGCTTCTAATTTCCATGCTACCCATGATTTTGGAAAGTGGGGCACTTTGGGTATGGGATATGATTTCAGCTATAGTGAGGGAATAGACAAGATAGATTATGAACGGTTGAAGTTCGATGGCCGCTTTGAGAATAAGGAAGTTAAAAATGCTGTATTTATCAACTACGAATTACCCTTGGGGGACTTTTCCTTGAGTACAGGAATACGTTATCAGAATCTATATTCCCGTCGGAAGAATGAAAAGGCGTCTGTGATAGAGGCGCATAGTGATAATACATTCTTGCCATCGGTAACCCTAAGCTATAGTCATGGATTGTTGGTGCAGAATCTTAGCTATTCCATAGGAACGGAGCGGGCTAATTATGCAGATATGAATGATAATGTGACGTATGTGAACCGTTATGAGCAATCTAAGGGTAATAGCCAGTTGAAGACTGCCATCACTCATAGCTTGTCTTATCTGTTGATGTATAAGTCTTTGTTTCTTACATTAAATTATGATTATGTTTATCGTCCATTATTGCCGGTGATTTATTCTTTGGAAGGTAATTCGGCTGTAACGGTTTCGTCACAAGATAATTTGTCACATCGTCAAGCTTTGTCGGCGATGTTGAATTGGCGTAATACCTATAAATGCTATACTGCATCGTTGACGGGATTCTTTCAGAAGTCAATTATGCATTATCCGGGTATTGATGGAACAACATTTCATGATGGACATCCGTCGACAATTCTTAATTTTGATAATGATTTCAAGCTTCCTAAGCATTTTCTGCTCTCTCTGTCTTGGCAACAAGTCTGGGGTGGATACATGGAGTCGATAAATGTAAAATCATCTTCTTCTGTCAATTTGAGTATCAAAAAATCTTTCTTGAACGATAGGTTGCGGTTATCATTAGATGGGTATGATATTTTTAATGGAGATAGAAATCGTGCTTGTAGACAGATCTATAATGTTAGATCTAGTTTTAATACAAAGTATGAAACTCGAAAAGTAGGATTGACGTTAACATATCGTTTCCATAAGATAAAAGAAAGAGAGAATCAAACATCAGCAGAGGTAGAAATGAAGAGACTTGGTATTCCGGAAGAATAGCAAACCTACATCATTTTTATATAATAAACTGGGGAACAAATATTATGTGAGAAATGATGTAAAACGTTTGGCGGTTTGAGCAATTTTCGGTAATTTTGCACCGAGATCATTTTAATTAACTGAACCCACTTAAAACAGGCCTTACTTTTTAAAGTGGGCTCAGTAAAAGACAAAGGTGACTCTTTAAATTTAAAGGTTATATTATTATGGTTGTTAAGAGATTTATTATAAGTATATCGGTATTATTCTTTTATGCACTTTTGTTGCAAGCTAAGAATGAGGTTATAGATCATGGGCAATTTTTGTGCTCATATTATTATTGTTATTCGAAAGATACGATAAAGAATGATGAGAAAGGAGAAGATTTACTCTTTCTTTCTATAGGGAAGAATGTCTCTAAATGTTACAGCTATTATACGTATCAGTCGGATTCTTTAAAATCTACAGCGGATGGCAAAGCAAAGTTTCGTGCATTGTTTAAAGAAGCGTTAAAGCGAGAAGGGTATATGACTAATTCTTTTCCACATCGCAGAATGACGGCGTGCGTCTATAAGAATTATCCGCAGAATATGATGACGGTAACGGATGATCTGATGTCTCAGTATTATGAATATAGTGATAGCCTGGGTGTACAGAATTGGGTTGTAGAAGGTGATAGCATTAAAAACATATTAGGCTATAACTGCCAGAAGGCAACCTGCAGATTCCGTGGTCGCTCTTGGACGGCATGGTTTGCCTTGGATGTTCCTATCAGTGATGGCCCTTGGAAATTTTGTGGACTTCCTGGTTTGATTATGGAAGTGTATGACAAGGGGAGACAGCAATATTTTTGCATCAAGGGATTGCAGAAGGATGCTGGCACGCCTATCGTTTATGATGTTTTCAATAGAAAACGGATAAAGACAGACCGGAAAGCTTTTCTGAAGTCTGAATATAATTATTTTCATAATCAAAATAGCATAAGCGAGGCTACGTCAGGTATATCCTTAGGTCTGTCAGACGAAAAACGTAACTATGACTTGATAGAAAGAGAATAGAATCAAAGAGTATCTTTTTTTTAACAAGGAAAAGTTATGGAGAAAATGAAAAGTTTGGTGGCATTAACAATCTTAGCCTATATGGGGATAGAATGTTGTTATGCCCAGAAAAAAATAGATGAGGCTTATCTGAAATGTCAATATGATTATACCTATATACAGGATACTTTGTCTGGAAAAACAGCCAAGGATTGGTTGGTGCTGCAGATAGGTAAAAATATGTCCAAATGCTATAGTTATTATAGTATGCAGGTAGATTCTATTTTTGCTTCTCCTGATAGAGATGTAATACTGCGCCAGCAGATAAATGCTGCGATAGGTAGTAAGACCGAGTGGCCTCATAAAAGGATGAAAGCCTATGTGTACAAAAACTATCCGCAAGGAAAGATGACTGTAACAGATGGCTTACTGATGCAAGATTATATTTATGAAGATACTTTATATGCTCAGAATTGGGTAATACAAGATTCTTCTAAATTAATCTTGGGACATGAGTGCCAAAAAGCAGTCTGTCATTATCGTGGTCATTGTTGGACTGCATGGTTTGCTATGGATATTCCAATAACTGACGGACCTTGGAAATTATGTGGATTGCCGGGACTGATCTTGGAGGCTACTACGGAAGATAATAGCCATGCCTTTAAACTTCTTGGCATGGAAAAGGTGTCAAAGGAGCCGATTGTCTTTAGCAAGACTTACGTTGGAAACAACAAATTTGAGAAGACTACATTTGAAAAATTCTTAAAGGAACAATATATATTTCTTTTTGGAGATTTCCAGTCACAAACGCAACTACAGGGCATTGATATTCCCCAGATAGAAAAAGTTGGATCTAAAAAGTGGAAATATAAACAATTAGAATGTTTGTAAAATATAAATAGATATATAGTATTGAGAAATCATGAAGAGAAAGTGTTTCGTATTTCTATTTTTAACTTTTTATCTTATTGGCTTTGCCCAAAATAAAAAGATAGATACGGCTAATATGCTGTGTAGCTATGTATATGAATATCTTACGGATACGCTGTCTGGAGAACAACAGCGTAAGGAAGACTTGCTCTATCTGCAAATCGGAGCGGAATGTTCTAAATGCTATAGCTATTATACTTATCAGTGTGATTCTCTGATGGCTTCTCCTAATGGCGATAAACTATGGGATAGCTTCTTGACGGAAGCGATAGGGAAGGGACTGAAAGGGAAGCAATTGCACAATGCCATACCCCATCGCAGAATGACTGCTACCATTTATAAGAATTATCCGCAAGGGGAAATGACCATTACAGATTTCCTGTTGGGGCAATATTATCTTTATGGAGATTCCCTGAATGCGCAGGAATGGAATATGGAAAATGACAGCACGAAGATGGTGCTCGGTCATGAATGCCAAAAGGCTACCTGTAGTTTCAGGAGAAGAAAATGGACAGCTTGGTTTGCCTTGGATGTTCCTGTAAGTGATGGACCTTTGAAATTCTGTGGTCTCCCTGGGTTAATCATGGAAGTATATGATAGAGGAAAGCAATACTACTTTTGTATTAATGGAATGCAACAGGTTAGTGCAACACCAATCACTTTTGGTATATTAGATAAAGATTTTAAACATTTTCAGAAAACAGATAGAAAAGACTTTTTGTTATCAAAGTATAGATATTTGAGGAATCAAAATAGTATAAATGAGGCTTCTACAGGTATCTCTCTAGGTAGCGTGGATGAAGCTCTAAAATATGATCTGATAGAAAAAGAATAAGTATCAACGTAAAGAGAGAACGGAATGGGTTCTCAAGAAGATAATTTATGAAGCAACTGTTTTTATATCTGTGGTTTATCTGTATGAGCACTTTGACCTATGCCCAGCAAGTCACCTTGTCGGGTAAGGTGGAAGATGCCTATACGGGCAACGGGTTGCAGGGAGTGATGGTTACCATCCGACCTGCTGCCGGCAATAGAATCCTGAAGTTTACCAGGACGCAGGCTGATGGAAGTTTCCTGCTGTCGCTCAATGCTATTCCGGATGGTCGTAACGTGCTGCATTTCTCGATGATGGGATATGCTGTGAAAACCATTCCTTTGTCGAAGGATACTGCTGTTTATCATGTGCTCCTGACGGAGCAGGCTACAAAGTTGAAGGATGTTGTGGTGAAGGCTCCAAGCATCCGACAGCGGGGCGATACCATCTCCTACAATGTGGCAAGCTTTGCCGATGCCAACGACAAGAGTCTGGCTGATGTCTTGAAGAAGATGCCGGGAATAGAGGTGTCGGATAAGGGAGAAATCAAATATAACGGAAAGGCTATCAATAAGTTTTATATCGAAGGACATGATATGCTCGGTGGCCGCTATTCCATCGCCACCAACAATATCCATCAGAAGGATGTCGGTTCGGTAGAGGTGATGACCAATCATCAACCTATCAAGGCTTTGGAAGATATGTCGTTTTCGCAAGACCCTGCCATCAACATCAAACTGAAGGAATCTGCCAAGAGCCGTCTGGTAGGAACGTTGAAGGCAGGTGGCGGTATGGAGCAGAAGAAAGGGGAGAAGTTTGGTAAGCTGAATGTCTGGGAAGGCGAGATGTCGTTGATGCGCTTTGCCAAGAAAGCCCAGTCGCTCAATACCTTCAAGAGTAATAATATAGGTACGGATGTAACCGGTGAAGGCAATCTCCTCTTTTCGGATGATGGTACTGGAGTGATGGGAAATTCTTATAATCTGAAAGATTACGTGAATGTTACGCCCGACCAGCTGGCGGATATTTCAGACAGCCGTGTGCGTAAGAACCAGACCCATGTTTTCACAACCAATAATCTCTGGGTGTTAGGCAAAAATACAGATTTGTCTTCTCAGATAGTCTATACCCATGACCGTCTTCTTTCTTCCTCATTCAGTAATACCCAGTATTTCCTGAATGATTCAACCATTTATGATGTAGAGGATGAACAGGCAAAGCAGAAGCAGAACAGATTGGTTGCCGACTTTACGCTGACTTCGAATGGCGAAAAGTCGTATGTTGCCAATCAGCTTTCCACCGACCTGGCTTGGAATGATGTCATGATGGATATTGCCGGCTCTTATCCTAATCATCAGCAGGTCAAGATGCCGAAGTATAAAGTATCAGACAAGCTGGAACTGTTGCAGCGGAGTGGTAAGCGAACCTATACCTTCAACACGTATAATGCTTATATGGTGAATCCGCACTCTCTGTCTGTTGATAATTCGCAGCAAACCGCTTATCAAAGTGTTCGTTCGGCAGCATTCTTCAGTCATACCAATACTTCGCTCGGCTTTTTCCTCAAGCCTTTTACCGTAATGATGAAGGTTGGCTTGCAGGTATTGAGCAGAACGATGAAGAGTCATCTGGAGGGTGTACCTGATTCCCTGGGTAATATGCGCAATCAGTTGGGCATGACCTTCTTCCGTGCCTATGCATCGCCGGAGGCAGAGTATAATCAGGGTGGCTGGCATATCCGTTTCCAGATGCCCATCACCTTTACACCTTATTATTATAATGATAAGTTGATGGGAGCGAAAGAGAATACCAGCAAGACACAGGCTGCTCCTCAACTCAGCGTGAGCTATTTCCTTACAGCCCGTTTGCAGGCTACGCTTTCCGGTGGAATCGCTCAGCGGGAAGTGGATGAACAGAATTTCTATCAGGGATTGCTGATGCGTGATTACCGTAATCTTTATATGGGTTTCGTGGATTATACCGCTGACAAGAGCAAGCATATTTCCTTCAACATCAACTATAAGCGTCCTCTTGCTACCATCTTTGCCAATGCCTACATCCGCAAGAGCTGGTCTGACAGTCATCTTACGGTGGCTCGTGATTTTGTGGGTGATTATATCATCAACTCCTATTTTTCCAACAGCAGCAGTTCTGAAAACTTGATGGCTGGTGGAAAGGTAAGTAAGGGATTGGGATTCATGCATGGACTTGTTAGCGTAGGTTTTGATTATCTGAGGTTTGATGGCTTCCTGCGTCAGAACGATTCTCCTTCAGCCTATTCATCTGATAACTATATGTTGTCGGCAAAATGGAGTGGTCGTCCTGTGGATTGGTTCAATTTCACCTATGAGCTGAACTGGGATAAGGATAAGATGGTATTGAAGAATTTGGGTTTCGATTCTTCCTCTACCAATCTTGTCCAGAATCTCACTTTCAACTTCCAGCCATTGAAGTCATGGTTCATCAAGTTGCATGGAGAGCATTATCGCAATCAGATAGCAGATCATCAGCACAAGAATCTTACTCTTGCCGATGTATCCACCAGTTATGGTTTCAGGAATGGTATGGAGTTGAGCCTGACAGCGCTTAATCTTTTCAATCAGCGCACCTACGGCTATACTGTTTATTCTGGGTTGACCCGTACGGGCAAGGAGTATCAGTTGCGAGGTAGGACAATACTGATGTCTATATTCTTTCATTTTTGATGATGGAGGCAACAGTTCTGCCGTTTCTGAAAAGAATTTCCGGTAGATTTGGTTAAATATCAAAAATTATAAATGTAATTGTAATAAGAGTTTTTATAATTTTTGTACCTTTGTACCCAAACGAAGAAAAAAAGAATCAATGAGCAAAGGAAAATTAGCTAAGTTTGCGGATATGGAGCGTTTCGAGAACGTGTTCCAGTATCCATATAGTGTTGTAGATGACGTGCCTTTCGATATGAAGGGCAAGTGGCGTGAGATGTATTTCCACAATGATAACCCTATCGTGCTGGAGTTGGGATGCGGCAAGGGTGAATATACCGTGGAACTTGCCAAGCTCTATCCTGAGATGAACTTCATCGGTGTGGATATCAAGGGCGCACGAATGTGGACCGGTGCCAAGAAGGCGATAGAGGAAGGACAGAAGAACGTGGCTTTTCTCCGTACCAACATCGAGATTATCGACCGCTTCTTTGCCGAGGATGAGGTGCAGGAAATCTGGCTCACCTTCTCTGACCCTCAGATGAAGAACCCTCGCAAGCGTCTTACATCTACTTACTTCATGAACCGTTATCGCCATTTTCTCGTGGATGGCGGTATCATCCATCTGAAGACGGACTCCAACTTCCTCTTCACCTATACCACTTATATGGTGGATGGCAACCATCTGCCTGTGCTCTTCCGCACCGAGGACCTCTATCATCAGGAGGGTATCGATGAGGAAACCCGTAAGATTCTCTCTATTCAGACCTATTATGAGAGTATGTGGATAGAGCGTGGCTTGAACATCAAGTATCAGAAGTTTGCCTTGCCACGTGAGGGTGAGTTGGTGGAACCTGATATTGAGATTCCGCTGGATGATTATCGCAGTTATCGCCGTGATAAGCGAAGCTCGAAAGATACTGCGAAGTAAGTTATCGCAATATATATTTAAAACCGCCCAACTGCTGATATGTGGTCGCACATCAGCAGTTGGGCGGTTTTTCTTGCCGTTATCGGCAAAAAAGAGGGAGGATAATCGCTTTTTTCGTTGTTTTCTTGCCGTTATCGGCAAAAAGTGTTATATTTGCAGTCGAAATACAAATGTAAACTTGCCGATAAAATATGGATTATATATCAGTGAAAGAGTTTGCGCAGAAGTATGGGGTATCAGAACGAACTGCGCGTAATTATTGTGCTTCCGGGAAAATTGAGGGAGTAGTGTTGGTGGGAAAGACATGGAATATTCCTGCCGATGCAACTTTGCCTATGCGTAAATCCAAGAAGCAACAGGTTTCTCCACTTCTTTCTATCCTTCGGGAACAGAAGAATATGAAACTGAAAGGAGGCATTTATCATCGTACTCAAATAGACTTAACCTATAATTCCAATCATATAGAAGGAAGCAGGTTGTCGCATGAGCAGACTCGTTTTATATTTGAAACCAATACGATAGGTATTACAGGCCAAAGTGTAAGGGTGGATGATATCATTGAGACAACCAATCACTTCAGGTGTATCGATTTGATTATTGATCAGGCTGATGAGAAGTTGACCGAAGACTTCATCAAGAAACTTCATCTTATCCTCAAGTCAGGAACTTCTGATAGTACCAAAGATTGGTTTATGGTGGGAGATTACAAACGCTTTCCAAATGAAGTGGGGGGCATTGATACTTGTGAACCGGAAATGGTACACAAGGAGATGGTAAGATTGCTGAAGGAGTATAATGCCAAGAAAGAAAAAACGCTGGAGGATATTATCGATTTCCATCAGCGCTTTGAGTCTATTCATCCTTTCCAAGACGGTAATGGAAGGGTAGGGCGATTGATCATGTTCAAGGAGTGCCTAAGCAATGGTATCGTTCCGTTCATCATCACAGACGAGTTGAAGATGTTTTATTATAGAGGATTGCACGAATGGAATCATATTAAAGGTTATCTGATGGATACTTGTCTTACTGCACAGGACTTCTATAAGCGTCTGCTCGATTACTTCCAGATTAAATATCAGGACTAGTCTTAGGTTAGGGATATGTATAGTATGTTATTCTCTTACTATATCTTTTGTTAAATCCGGGAATAATCTTGTTGAATTCAAGAAAAAAAGGTGGAAATGCTTGGCGTTTCCACCTTATTTTATTATATTTGCAGCAAGTTTTTGAAGAAATGCTGTATTCTCAGGGACTGCATGGAACTGACGAAACGACTAAAAGAACAGAAAAGTAATAACTAACGAAATAAACGACAAAATGATGAACTACAAGAAATTGGCTCTTACCGTTGCGGCTGGAGCGATGGCAACTACAATGATGGCGCAATCAGCACCCAAACTGAATGCCAATAACATCGACGAAGTAATCAAGGCGATGACCTTGGAAGAGAAAGCCCAGATGCTGGTGGGCGGTGGTAACGATGGATTCGTGGGCAGTGGCGCTATGCTCGGACATCAGAAGAAGTTCGTGCCGGGTGCTGCGGGTATTACTGTAGCCATCCCTCGTCTCGGCATTCCTGCTACCGTACAGTGTGATGGTCCTGCCGGTGTTCATATCGATGCTCATCGCGAAGGTGACAGCCGTAGCTACTTTGCTACCGGTTTCCCTATCGGAACCTGTCTGGCTTCTACCTGGAACACCGACCTGGTGCGCAAGGTGGGTGAGGCTATCGGTAACGAAACCCTGGAGTATGGCTGTGATGTTGTGCTCGGACCGGGTATGAACCTGCATCGCAATCCGCTCTGCGGCCGTAACTTTGAGTATTATTCAGAAGATCCAATCGTAACGGGTCTTATCGGAACCGCCTTTGTTCAGGGTGTACAGAGCCAGGGCGTGGGCGTGAGTGCCAAGCACTTTGCCGTGAACTCTCAGGAAACTGACCGTACCAAGGTGGATGAGCGATTGAGCCAGCGTGCTCTCCGTGAGTTGTATCTGAAGGGTTTCGAGATGATGGTTCGCAAGAGCAATCCTTGGACTATCATGTCTGCCTATAATAAGATAAACGGTGTTTATGCCCAGGGCAACAAGGGCCTCCTTACCGATATTCTCCGTAACGACTGGGGATATAAGGGAATCGTGGAGACTGACTGGATTGGTAAGCGTGCCGACTTTCCTCTGGAACAGGAAGTTGAGGCTGGCAACGACCTGATGATGCCAGGTTATCCAGCACAGGTGCAGGATATTGTTGATGCCGTAAAGAATGGCAAGCTGGATATCAAGGATGTGGATCGCAATGTTCGCCGCATGCTCGAATATATCGTGAAGACTCCTCGATTCAAGGGATATAAATATAGTGGTGAGCCAGACTTGAAGGCTCATGCAGCCATCACCCGTCAGAGTTCTACCGAGGGTATGGTACTTCTGAAGAATGATGCCGCTCTTCCTATCCAGGGCTTGAAGACCGTGGCACTCTTCGGTGTCAACTCTTACGACTTCATGTCGGGTGGTCTTGGCAGTGGAGCCGTTAATGTAGGCTATTCTGTAGATATGGTTACCGGTTTGAAGAACATCGGCGTGGCTACTACTCCTCAGCTTACAGAAATCTATCAGAATTATGTGAAGTATGCCAAGGCTAAGTTGAAGGCTGACAAGAATCCGATGATGTGGTTCCTGGATCAGGGTCAGCCAAAGCTCGATGAAATCGAGATTACCGAGCGTTGTGTAGCTGGCGAGGAGCCAAAGGCAGATGCTGCCATCATCACCATCGGCCGTCAGGCAGGTGAGGGAATGGATCGCCAGATCAATGGTGAGTTCAACCTCAGTCAGATAGAGCAGGATATGATTTTCCGTGTATCTGATGCTTTCCATGCCAAGGGCAAGAAGGTGATTGTCATCATCAACTCTGGTTCTGTGATGGAGACAGCCAGTTGGAGAGACCGTGTGGATGCTATTCTCGTAGCTTGGCAGCCAGGTATCGAGGGTGGTAACTCTGTAGCTGATATCCTGACCGGTAAGGTGAATCCATCGGGTAAGTTGACCATGACCTGGCCTATCGCAGCTACCGATCATCCATCTACTGCCAACTTCGCCAAGGATTACGATATGTACACCTACAAGAATCTGCAGGATTCGAGCAAGGGTAATATCAAGGGTTACGATTATAGCAACCACGAGGAGGATATCTATGTAGGTTATCGCTACTTTGATACCTTCAAGAAGAATGTGGCTTATCCTTTCGGTTATGGTTTGAGCTATACTACCTTCGAGTTTGGCAAGCCATCTGTCAAGGCAAAGGGCAACAATATTGAGGTTAGCGTAACTATCAAGAATACCGGTAAGGTTGCCGGCAAGGAAGTTGCTGAGGTTTATGTTACCGCTCCTAAGGGTGCTTACGAGAAGCCAGCCAAAGAACTCAAGACCTTCGGCAAGACCAAGTTGCTGAAGCCAGGTGAGAGCCAGACTTTGAAGATGACACTTGAAAAGCGCGATCTTGCCAGCTTCGATGAGGTCAACAGCCAGTGGAAGGTAGATGCAGGTAGCTATCTCTTCAAGGTAGGTAGTGATGTAGAGAACATCAAGGGTACTGCTACATTGAAGGTATCTGAATACACCGAGAAGACAAGCAATGCCTGCGCTCCTAAGGTTCAGTTGAACTATCTGAAGCAGAATAAATAATTCGTGGTTTGTGCAAAATGAAATAGATTAAACAGAAACGCCTCTATCCCAGAAAAAGAGATAGAGGCTTTTTTATTGTAATTCCGTTGTAAGGAATAGACCACACAGCGCACGCAGATAGTTCGCTTTTATTCTAGCATTGTTCGGTTACCTCTTCGTAGATTTCGCGGCATCTCTTTTCCTTCATTTTATTCTTTACGCCAACGGCAATCATATCCTCTACGGTCGGATGCCCAGTTCCATTTACAGATGTTGCGTGTTCTCCATTATATCCCTCGGTGCAATGGGTGAGGTCGTAGGCAGGAGCTAAATGCCAGTGCCATTTGCCATCGCTCTCTTTCTGAACCAAGAAAGAGAAGTTTTTGCAGTGGTCGTCCTTGTTGTCCATTATATAATTAAAAACCATGCGGCGGAACATCTCTTCTACATCCTCTTGGCTCTGAGTAAGATAACCAGTAAGCGCCAAAAGGTTGAGGTAATCGAGAATGGGGTTGGAAAGGGAAACATTGAGTAAGGCTCCAGCTGTGGCTACGTGAATGCGTTCGCCTGTTGGAGAAATGTCGAAGCGACGGCAGGCAAAATACTTGTCGTTTACCAGTTTGAAGTCGGGTACTTGGATACCACATTGCTTGGCTATCTCATTATAATGATACTCTTGCTTTCCCATATCTTGTGGGTCGTAGGTATGGCGAAACTTGACCAACCAATGACCATCCTCATTTGTAAAAATGGCTTTCGGGCGACAACCGCCACTATTACCACTATTATATAATAATAATCCTGCGTCATTATCCTGTTGCTCCTTCAATACTTCCAAGGCTTTGGCTTGTAAAAGGTCAAAGTCCTCAATCTCGTGTCCGGTCTGGATAGAAGTTATAGGTTCGTAGGTCAATGCCCCCATACCTCCATTGCCCACGATGCTCAGTCGGTCAAGAGCAGATAGCTCAAAGTCGTTGATGCCCTCTTTTAGCAAGGCTTTATGCAATAGGTATCTACCATATCCATCGGGAAGGCTGTCTTCGAAGATGCCAAAGTTCCCGTTGAAAGGGGTGGCTTTGGCAATGAAAAGACCGGGCTTCAGTGGCAATTCCAACGGAGATATACTAAAGCCAGATGCCAACCACAGATTGTCATACTCGAAGGTGCATACCTTTCCATCGGCACTCAATGACAGTGTGCCGACTTTCTCCTGGAGATATTTCACGGCTAAAGATTCTATATGTTTCATTGTCTGTAAGCCTTTTTCTTGTTAGCGTTTCTTTTTATCTGTTGCAACTCCTCCATGGTGGAGTACTTGGGTTGCGAGAAGACGTTCTTGATTTCTGAGGTGTATTCCAAAGCTATGGCGATACCTATCAGATTTTTGAGGGAGATGAGGCCCTTTTGTTCGAATCTGGTGATGTTGCTGACGGCAACGCCTGACTTGTCTGCCACTTGCTCACGTGTCAGATTCTTCTCTATTCTTCGTTTTCTAAAGTCGTTTGCCATCTCCTTTGCAATCTCATCAGGATTGTCGTGGAGGTAGTTATCTAATATTGCTAATATATTATTCGTTTCTTGCATAATCGTTGGGATAATAACAAGATATTATCAGTTGCAAAGATACAAAAAATAATGTTATGTTCCAAATAAAAATCCATTAAAAAGTCAAAATCCCTTATAACCTTGTCTCTTGTCCTCAAAAACAAAGAACTCCCGTCTCTTTTCTGAGATGGGAGTTCTTGTTTAAAAGGAATACTGGGCGGAAATCATCAGTTCGCGAGGGCGAAGATGATAGCTGTCGGTCAATGTACTGATGCCGCTATAGATGGTTTCCATATAGTTCTTCTTGTTGAAAAGGTTTCGAAGCTCTGCAGAAAGGCGGAGCTTTTTCATTCTCCAAACTGCCGAGACATCGCCAAGGAGGGTGTTAAGGTGGCTGCCTTCTTGCAGCTCATTGCGATAATGTACGAGCGAGAAGGAGAGGTCCACATGGCTGATGGTAGCGGTGGCAGATACGCTTTGGCGCCAATTAAATAACGATGACTTCGCCGTTTTTTGACGTTTCGAGTTATAAAAAGAGAATTCTCCCTCATAGCTAAAGGCACACCAGGACGGCGAGAAGTCGATGCTGGGCTTCACTACATAGTTGTCGGCGGTGTAGCTGATGGCATTGCCGCTGCTGTATTGCTCGCCCTTGCTGTAGTTGTAACTGCCCTCCAGGCGGGTTTTCAGATGCAGGTCGTAGAAGCCCTTCGATATGTAGAGTGATGCTCCTAGATTGTTGCTCTTGCTGTCCTGCTTATATAATGAGGTATAGTATTTACCATCCACGATGCGTAGGTCGGATGCCGTGTTCATCCAGTTTTTGCTGGCATTGACCGATGCGCTGAAGAAGATTTCCTTGATAGGGCGCTTGTAGTCGTAACTCAACTTGCCATAAAGAGAGCGAGTTATCGGAATGATGTCGCTCGAAGTGTACCAAGAGCGATAACTTTGACGATATTGCTTCATGGCGTAGTTGGTGGCATTGCCTGTTCCTGTACTGTATCCTGTGTAGATAGTCAACTCTCTACGGAAATCCAATTTCTTATATAAGTAAAGGTAGGGTGATACGGTAAGTAGAGTTTTCTGTGGATAGGTGAAGCGTTCCCAGATGAAATCGGGAGAGAACGACATACGGAACGTCTCGGTCTTGTATTGCCAGTAAGGGGTGAACTTCCCTGTGATGTTAAGGCTGTTTTGACCGATTTCATCGTAACTGTTTTCGATGAATCCGTTATTTTTGCCGATTTCATCGCTTCTTTCCTGATATTTTGCATAGATGTTGTTGAGGTCGATACTCATTCTATATTCCTGTGTCCAGTGGAAGCGATTCTTCATCCACTGTAAGGCGTGGGCAGTATGCCAAAGGTTGGTGCGGATACGATTGCGGTCGTCATTAACGTAAAGGTCTGCCACACCATGGTGATAGTCGGCAGTGCTACGCCAAGAGAGTTGACTTTTCTTGAAGACGAAGAGGCGGTAGATACTTGCCGAGAGGTCGAGCTTTGGGATGCGGACACGTTGGGTAAGCGTGTCGTTGATGTTTGACAAACCATCGCTTTGTGCTGCGCTGAGGCTGATACTCTCGTTGCCATAATGCTCAGCCTTGTTTACCTTGTTCTCCCATTGCAGATTGAAGGCATCGCTGATCATCGTCTTGTGGTTGTGCTCCGTGGTAACTGTGGGAGCTTCGCCACCGAGGTCGTAGATACTCATGTTCTCTCGCTCTTGTCGGGTTACCGTACGAAGATAGTTGGCTTCTATGCGAGTCTCTGCATCGTCCTTGTTCTTCTTGATATGGTTGATGGAGTATTTTTGCGAGGTGTTGAAGCGCAGGCGTTCTTCGTCGATAGGAGCGTCAAGCGATGGCACTGATATCCATGATGGAAGGGAGGCAGGAGCCAGACGATTGCTGTAAGATGCGAGTTGGTTAAGTGAATAGCCAAGATTCTTGCCTGTTCTGTCGTATTCTGCGTCATACATCATCTGTTTCTTCTTGCCAATTTGCATGATGTTGATGCTTCCGCCTACGTGGGACGGATGCCCTACGAGCATGTAAGGCTTGAGGGTTGGCATCAGTTTGTCGCGGGCACTGTCTTTAAGGGCGATGTTCATCGCCACATTATCCGTAAAGGTTTTGTTCTGGAGCGCTTTGATAGGCTGGTCATGCTCGATGACTTCAGCCTTTTTTACGTCTTTTGCCTTGATATTCTCTTCTAGTTGGTTATATTTGCCACCAGTCAGGTCGAGACCTTCCACGGTGAATCTATTGATAGGTTTGCCATTGTAGTTGATACGGCCATTCTTCTCTATATCCACGCCTGGCAGCTTCTTCAGTACATCTTTCAGGGAGTTATCTCGTTCGTTGGCAAAGCGGGTGAGATCGAAAGAAATGGTGTCTCGCCCCGTGATGCGAGAGCCTTTTACTTGTACTTCCTTCAAAACAAAAGCGGTGGAAGCCATACTGATGATGATTTCTTTTCCCGATGAAATCGATGTTTTTGTCTTTTTATACCCCATAAACGTGGCCTGCAGTTTGTCGTTGGCTTGCTTTTCGGTGACAGGGAGCACGAAGGTTCCGTCCTCCTTTGTTCTTGTAAACTTCAAAGGTTTGCCATTGCGGAGCAGCGTGATGGAGACGTTGGCTAGACGGTTATGGGTCAATGAATCTTCTACATACCCATGAATCCCGGTAGCTGTGTTGTCGTCATCGAGTAAGATAGGAGTATTTCTCTTGCCTTGCATCGCCATTGGGATGCAGAGCAAGAGAAAGAAAGTGATGAAACCGATAAATATTTTCTTCATTTATTATTGTAGTTCAATCGGATTGAAGACATTCTTCTTATTCATGAATTTCTTCATGTCAATTGGGTTGCCCTTTTCGTCCTGTATTTTTACATCCTTGATGTTTAATGTTTCCAACACCATTCCAGGCGTAAACTTTTCTTTGAATTCTCTGAGGTCTTTTTGGCTAATCTCTTCTCTCTTAGCCTTGGGGAACGTGATTGGTGTTGGTGCTGTCAACGTACTCATGCCGATGGCTGTGAATGAATATTCTTTGTTTTCATCGTATGCTTTCAGTATCAAGCCTGGCAGTCCAATCAGCTTCCAAGGACCTTCTGGCAAAGGTATGTCTTCGGCGTACCATGCATACCAAGTTCTTCCCTTGAAGTTGGTCTTGGCTAGTTGGCAATGATAGCCGATGATGGTTGTTGCGCTGTCGGGGATGAGTTGCCAGTCGGGTGTCTCCACGTTCTCTGTGCATTTGTAATCTGTAGTGCCGACAGATTCCAATTGGATGGATTTGCCAGTAGATGGATAGTTCTTGTAGTAGGAGAATGGGAATCTTCCACCTTTAGGTAAATCGGAGAAGTCGAAATTGCCAGTCTTGGCTTTTTCGTCCATGAGTGAATCCTTTACCTGTTTCGTTCTGTCATAGAAGCTGGTCGCCTTTTCACCAATGTCGAGGCGCATCTCGCTATCCGTGTAGATGAAGGGTTTGATGGAAGGATTGTTCACCCATTTCCCCTCATAGGTAATGCGATACTTGGCGTTGTCGATGTTCTCGACTTCCTCCTTACTGTTTCCCGAGATAGAGCGCACAGTGACTTTTGTGACTTGTGCTTTTGTTGCAGCACTTCCCATAAAGAGCAAGGTTGCTAAAGCTAAGATGATTTTCTTCATAATTCTGCCTTTATCTGTTAATCTGCTTGCAAAGTTACACTTTTTGTGGCACTCTGCAAAAAAAATGCAGCTATTTATAGCTTTTTAATAGACGCTAAAACTAGCGAAGAGTAAACTAAAAAGTTATCTGTTTTATTTTCCTTTTAGTTGCTCCTTTACTTTCGCTGTAAGTTTAGCTTTTTCCTTTTCATCCTTCAACTTATCAGCTTTTGCCAAGAACATCTGGAGATAGAGTTTTGCCTGTGGCTTCATCTTGGCTCCGATATACATTTGCGCAGCATTATAATAGTTGTGAGGATCGTCCTCGTCATCATATTCGATGCACTGGGCGAAGGCATGACCTGCATTCTCGTATTCCAATTTATAGTAATAAAGCTCAGCAAGTTGCTGGTTTACATATAGTCCACGACTGCGAGGGTAAGCCACGGTTATAGACCGTTCCAGGTTGATGATGGCGTGTCTTGCCAGGGTTTCCTTTTCCACGATGTTCTTAGTCTGTTCGGAAATCTTCTTGCAAGTCATGCCCAAGTAGAAGAGACAGTTCATATTTGGGTTGTCTTTCTTCATCTCTGCCGCCTTGTTCAGATAGGTATAGGCTTCTCGGTACTTTTCCAAGTTATAATAGCACAATCCTATGACGAGGTTAGACTCAAAATTGTCGAATCCATCGGCTATAAGCTTCTTGTATCTAGGGATGGCTTGCTCGTATCTAAGCTGTAAATAGAGTGAATAGGCAAGCTCCTTGTTGATGAGAAGATTCGTGGAGTCACGTTTTTCAACATACGACAAGGCGAATGCTGAAACGCTTTCAGGCTCCCCATGGTTGTTCCATTGCTGAAGTAGGGTGGCAAATACCTCCCCGTCGTATGGGTATTTGCCATAGATAGTCATGCCATATAATTCTACCTTTTTTTTATCGCCAAGATTAAGATAGGAATAGAACATCATGCGCAAGTCTTCATGGTTGAGACTGTCGTTAGGAATGCTATCCATGCAGGCGATGCACTTTTTGTTGTCGCCACGAAGACGATAGCAAGAAGCGAGCTTTCTGAGAACATTCAAATCGTGTGGATGCTCATTGATATATTGCTGGTAATAGGTGATGGCATGGAACGAGTCATGCTCGTTCATGCAACTGTCGCCCTGCAGTATCAAGCGATGGATGGGAGTTTGTTCTTTCTTTGCTGATATTCCGATGATTCCAATGAATACCAAACAAGTGATGAATATAAATCTTTTCATTCTTATGTTGTTTGTTTGTTGTTATGATGTAGAATACGATCAGTTAATCGAGCTGGAGTTACTCCAGTTCGATAGGGTTGCCCTTGTTGCTTCGGTTTAGAGCCTTGATGGCACCTTCGGGTAATTTCTTAAACGTAAATCCAGTTTTTCTCGCTGTTGCTTTGAGAGCTTCTGCGCCATCAAATTTATGCTTAGCCTCTCTTAACTCTTTCTGTGTTACTTTTTCTCTTGCCTTTTCCGTGAAAGTTATGCTTTCGGTCCCATTCAATGTGCTCATGCCGATAGCATTGAATATGTATTGTTTGTTCTGGTCGTAAGCAAGTAGAACAAGACCAGGCAATCCGGAAATTTTCCAAGGTCCTTCGCTTATAGGTATGTCTTCAGAGTACCAGGCATACCAGGTTCTGCCTTTGAAGAGTGCTTTTGCCAACAGGCATTTATAGCCAATGATGGTAGTTGTGCTATCTGGGATAAGCTGCCAGTTTGGCACCTCTAATTGTTCTGTACATTGGTAATAGTTAAGGACTTTATCCAGTAAAGTGGTTTGCCCCTTTGATGGATAGTTCTTGTAGAATTCCCAATGGATTCTGCCACCTCTAGGAATTTTACTCATGTCATATTGCCCCGTCTTAGCTTGTTCATCCATGATAGAATCGGATATTTGCTTGGTTCTATCATAGAAATGAGTTGTCTTGCTACCGATGTCCAGTCGCATTTCGCTCTCCCAATAGTTGTAGGGAACTGTTGTGGTATCTGGTACCATTTTCCCATTGTAGGTGATGCGATAGTTTACCTTGTCAATATTGACCACTTTCTCATTTTTGTTGTCTTTTTGAGCATTCAAGCTGCATACTGTGAGTATGGCTGCTAATAATAATGTTATTCTTCTCATAGTCGTTTGATGTTTAGAATTTCGGATGCAAAGGTAATACAAATGATAGAGATAGCCAAATCGGAATTACATGCCAGTGAGTACAGATATCTTGATAACGAGAGAGTTACGATTAGTAAAAACTTAAAATACAAGCTTTTTGTAATGCTTCGATAAGTTAATGAAGTAAAGCGAAAAACTTATGGGAGTTCTTATCTGATGATGTCATCGAATGACTCTGCTCCAGTGTCACTCTTGATTCTCGACTTTCTTACCCTGATATTCGAAAGAGTGTATTGCAGGATTTGCATCACTTCCTCATCGCTCTTGCCGATATGGTAGAGGATGCAGAAGAGGCTTTGTGATGGATTCAAGTCGTAGTTCTCCAATCGTTCGCTATACTTCTCGTCTATCACCTTGAAGCTGGCGAGAAGTTGTCGGATGCCTTGCTTACCTATCTGGCTGATGTTTTGATTTTGTATCGTCATCGAATAATACACCAAGCCTTGGCTGATGTCGGTGAGCTCGGTGATTTGCGACTTGTATTCCTCGATGTCCTTGTCACGGCGTTTCAGTTTGCGAAGCTGGGTGGTGATTTCGTGGTTTAATCGTTCGCATTGCTCCGATAACGAAGAGTTCTCCACATCTTTTAACTGGTGCAGTGACTCATGCAAGTTTTTAATAGTTTGGTGAGCCTTTCGGATTCTGGAAATGGAGAGGTAAGTCATCGTCAGGAGAATGATGAGCACGATGATGATTCCTACAAATATATAGGTCTTAACCTTTTCATAGCGATAACGGGTGTTACCACCCTCGTACATCAGTTTTACTTGATTTTCCTTTCCTGAGTTTTCGTCTTTGGCAAGCAAGGGAGCTTCTTGTCGTAGTTCGTGGGCAACACGGTTTGCCATGAGCGTATCTCCTTTTTGTAGGGAGAGAAAATATAAGGGGAGATAATACTTATATCCTAAAGCAAAGGAATAGGATCCCCATGTATTTAGGCGTTCTTGATCTATGCTATAGTTTTCTTTGATATGCTGCGTGGCGAAGGCATGGGTTTCCTCGCTGTTTCTTGTGAGCAAGCGATAGAAGTCGATGTTGTTGTCATATTTTACCCCGTGATTGTCTTGCGCTTTCTTTGCATAGCTTATCAAGATGGAATCAGGCACATTGCCCCTGTCCATCAAGGCTTGGAAGTAATGATAGTACATGGGTCCCAAGGTGCTGTCCTTGTTCTCTTTGATTTGATTGGCAACTTCGAAAGCTTGGTCGGCAAGTTCTTGGTCTTGGTTGTTGATGCTACGATAGAGTAGTGCCCAGGCACGGTAGCGGATATTGTTGGTTTGGCGAGCCTCGTCTTCTAACTCTACGGTGTAAATGTTTTGGTGGGTAATGCGACACAATATGTCGTACATATCCAGCTTCTCCTTTTCTCTCATGTTACTATCGTAGGCGATGGCCTGTGAGAACCATTTGATGGCTTTTGCAGTATCTCGATAGTTGTTGAGTATCGAGGCTCCCTTATAATATAAGGAACGTGCAAGAAGGGGTTCATCCTTTTCGTTCACGAAGATGTTGATGGCATCGTCTATGTCGTTTTCTTTATAGATCCAACCATTGAGTTGATATTCTATCTTGGCTGTTAAGAGCTTATAGTAGCCTTTGTTGTCGTTGCTGTCAGCACGAGAGAGGAATACCTTAGCTTGTGCTGGGTATTCGTCGGCAAGGTCGTCTATCTCAGGGAAGGATAGGCGATATCCTGAGTCCATGCAACTAGAGAGAATGGCTAGCTGCATGATAGTGAATAGAAATATGATGATTTTCTTGCTTGTATAAATCATATTGTTATCGTCAAATTATCAACTTTACATTTGTTGTTTCAGAAATCTTTTTGCAAAAGTACAATAAATTGTCGATAAGAACAAGAAAATAAGCTTTCTATTTCAGATTTTTGTAAAAACTCGCAAAAATCTGAAATGGAAAGCCTTTGAGATGTCCCTATCGCTCGATTGGATTGAAGACACGTTTCCTTGCTTTTGGTTTGATAGGTTTTCCATTCTCATCTGTCCATTTTTCATCTCTTAGCATCTCGCTTCCATCGTCTCTCAGCTTGATTTTGGTGAGGTCAGACTGGGAAACTTTCTCCGTCTTTTCAGGCTTGGCGTATTTGAGAGTCTCCTTGCCTTTCAGGTCTTCCAGCCCGATGGCGTTGAGATAGAATTGTTGCTGTGCATCGTAGGCACGGAGTATGAGACCAGGCAGACCGCAGAGTTTCCAAGGACCTTCTGGCACAGGGATATCCTCAGCATACCAAGCCAACCAAGTTCTTCCCTTGAAGTTGGTTTTGGCGAGTTGGCAATGATAGCCGATGATGGTTGTAGTGCTGTCTGGGATGAGTTGCCAATCAGGAGTCTCGGCCTTTTCGATGCAGTGATAGGTTCTCAATGCCCACGATTCCTGAAATAGGGTCTGACCGTTCTTTGGGTAGTTCTTGAGGAATTCAAAGTCCATGCATTTTACTGGCTCGGCTTTTCTTAGATCAATGACACCGCCTGAAAGTATCATTTGTAAGACTTGCTGTTCCCATTGCTCCTTGGACTGGTTATAGAAGTGAGTGATGTTGCTACCGATGTCGAGTCGCATCTGTGCCTTGCGATAGATATACGGTATTTCTGTGGTGTCGTTTACCTGTTTTGCATCGTAGGTGATGCGATACTTCACTTGGTCGAGGGTGAGTGTGTCCACGCCCGATCTCATCTGTGCTTTTGCGGTCAGGCTGCCTAAGGCGAGGATGGCTGCAAGAATCATTAGAATCTTTTTCATGTTCTCTATTTTTTTTTAATGCTTATTTACGAGTAAGACGCAGAAATAGGGAAATGGTAAACTGAAAAATGATGGTTCAGTTGAATTATCTAAAGCTGAAATAAGTAATCATAGAATACAGTATATAAATGTAAAACTTCTGATATCAATAACAAAAAACTCCCGTCTCTTTTCTGAGATGGGAGTTCTTGTTTAGAAGGAATATTGGGCGGAAATCATCAGTTCGCGAGGGCGAAGATAATAGCTGTCGGTCAATGTGCTGATGCCGCTATAGATGGTTTCCATATAGTTCTTCTTGTTGAAAAGGTTTCGAAGCTCTGCAGAAAGGCGGAGCTTTTTCATTCTCCATACTGCCGAAGCATCGCTAAGGAGGGTGTTCACCTTGTTGCCTTCTTGCAATTCGTTATGGTAATGTACCAGCGAGAAGGTGAGGTCGATATGACTGATGGTGGCGGTGGCAGAGAAGGTCTGCTTCCAGTTGAATAGCGATGAAACCGCTTGATTTGGACTCTTTGAGTCATATTTCGTGAATTCTCCCTCATAACTTAGGGCACACCAGGATGGCGAGTAGTCAATGCTTGGCTTCAAAGAATAGGTATTGGCTGTATAGCCGATAGCTTTCCCCGATGAGTACTGTTCGCCCTGGCTGTAGTTGTAGCTGGCTGTGAGTCGGGTCTTCAGATGCAGATCGTAGAATCCCTTGGAGATGTAGAGAGAACCTCCGATGTTATCGCTCTTGCTGTCCTGCTTATATAAAGAGGTATAGTAGTTGCCGTTCACGATGCGTAGGTCGGAAGCTGTATTCATCCAGAAACGGTTGGCGTTGATTGATGCTGAGAAGAAAGTCTCCTTGATAGGACGCTTGTATTCGTAGGAGAGATTTCCGTACAGCGAACGGGTGACAGGAATGATGTCGTCCGAAACATACCAGGAACGATAACTACGGCGATATTGGCTCAAGGCATAGTTCTTCGCATCGCCCGTACTGGTAGTATATCCGAAATAGGTTGTCATTTCCTGACGGAAATTCAACTTCTTGTTGAGATATACGAACGGTGAAACCGCCCATAATGTCTTTTTCGGATAGGTGAAGCGCTCCCAGATGAGGTCTGGAGAAAACGATATTCTGAATGTTTCCGTCTTGTATTGCCAGTATGGAGAGACCTTACCTGTCAAGTTGAGACTACTCTCACTGATGGTTCTAATTGCTTCATTTTTGATGTGGATGTTGTTGGCATCTATGCTTACCTGATAACGCTGCATCCAGTGGAACCGGTTCTTCTGCCATGATAGGGCGTGGGCTGTATGCCATAGGTTACTGCGTAGGCGGTTGCGGTCATCATTTACATAGAGATCGGATACTCCATGGTGATAATCGGCAGTGGAGCGCCAGGAAAGCTGACTCTTCTTGAAGACAAAGAGGCGGTAGAGACTACCTGCTATGTCTATCTTTGGGATGCGGATGCGCTGGGTAAGCGTATCGTTGATATTCGACAAGCCATCGTTTTGGCTTACGTTGAGGCTGATATTCTCATTGCCATAATGATTGGTTTGGTTTACCTTGTTCTCCCATTCCAGTCTGAAGACATCGCTAATCATCGTCTTGTGATTCTGCTCCGTGGTTGTAATCGGGGCTTCACCGCCAAGGTTATAAACAGAGGTGTTCTCCCGTTGTTGGCGGACAACCTGGCGCAGATAGTTCGCCTCAATACGGCTTTCTGCATCCTGCTTGTTTTTCCTGATATGGTTGATGGAATACTTCTGGGTGGTGTTGAATCGCAATCTTTCATCGTCTATTGGCGCTTCCAGACTGGGTGCACTATGCCAGGAAGGCAATGCGGCAGCTTTCAATCTGTCGCTGTAGGAAGCAAGGGCTTCCAGAGAGTAGCCAAGATTCTTGCCGGTTCTATCGTATGCCGCATTATACATCAGCTGTTTTTTCTTGCCTATCTGCATCAGATTGAGTTCACCACCAACATGGGTAGGACTCCCAACCAGCAGATAGGGGTTGATGGTAGGCAACAGTTTGTCGCGGGCACTATCCTTCAGGGCGATGTTCATCGCTACATTATCCGTAAAGGTCTTGTTCTGGAGTGCCTTGATAGGCTGGTCATGCTCGATGACTTCGGCCTTTTTCACATCTTTCGCCTTGATGTTCTCCTCCAGCTGGTTATATTTGCCACCGGTCAGGTCGAGACCTTCCACAGTGAATCGGTTGATGGGCTTGCCATTGTAGTTGATACGACCATTCTTCTCTATATCCACGCCTGGCAGCTTTTTCAATACATCCTTCAGACTGTTGTCTCGTTCGTTGGCAAAGCGGGTGAGATCGAAAGATATGGTGTCTCGACCCGTGATGCGAGAGCCTTTTACCTGTACTTCCTTCAGGACAAAAGCTGTTGAAGCCATACTGATGATGGTTTCTTTTCCCGATGAAACCGCCGTTTTTTGCTTTTTATAGCCCATATAGGAAGCTTGCAGCATATCGCCAGTTTGCTTTTGTGCTATGGGAATCAGGAAAGTTCCGTCTTCCTTGCTGCGTGTAAACTTCAAGGGCTTTCCATTGCGCAGCAGCGTAACCGATACGTTGGTCAGACGGTTGTGTGTAAGTGAATCTTCCACATAACCGCTAATCTTCTCTTGGGCAAACGCATGGCACGCCACGAACAGAATAGTGAAAAGAACTATTATTTTCTTCATTTTTTTTCTCTCTTTTCTATTTTACCTTAGACACTTATCTTGCTAATGTCTTTAAGACGCTTGTCTGGCAAAAAAGTAAACTGCTAATTATCTTTCAATCGGATTGTATGGCTCAGCACGCTTGGAATGCTTCAGGATATTTCCTTTTTCATCCTTGATCTTTACAATTGCAGCATACTTGGCATCTTGAAGCAGATAGCCGATAGGGTCGGCATAGTATTTTTTGTAAATGGAGGTCAATGATTTGCGGTCGATAGGCTCGAAAGTCTTACCTTTATAATAGATAGGTATGGAGCCTTTGCCTGTTGTGAGTCCTACAGCTGTAAATCCATAATCGTTCTCGGAGTCGTGAGCTTTGAGAATCAATCCCGGCAGTCCGCTCAGCTTCCAGGGACCATTGTCAATAGGGATGTCTTCCGTGTACCAAGCTATCCATGTTCTACCCTTAAACTTGGCAATAGCCTGGTGGCACTCGTAACCGCAGATGGAATCGATACTGTCTGTGAGTTGCCAGTCTATCGGTTCCATCGGTTCAATGCACAAATATCTGTCAGCAGCGAAGAAATCGAGATAGGCAGTCTTGCCCTGTTCTGGATAGTTCTTATATATTTTCCAATTAATCTGTCCGCCATTACCGGAGAAATTGACAGGTATTCCTTTTGCCATATTTGCGGAGATGGTAGAGTCTCTTTGGAATATCGGATAACTGTAGAATGCGGAATACTTGTTGCCAATCTGCAAGAGCATTTTCTCTTCGATGCGGCCAATGAGGGTGTCGGTCTTGGTATATTTCTTTTCGTAAATATACTCGGCATCATATACTACCTGATACTTTACCTGATCAATGGAATCTCCCATGCCAATGCTTGATTCATCGAACAGGTTTACTGTTTGAGCTTGGAGCATGCAAGCATATAATGCAAGCCATGCTATTAATAATACCTTTTTCATAATCTTCGTCAATTATTCATTATTTTATCTGTTTCTTTCGTTTTTGTGATGCAAAGGTACTGAGATCATCCGATGAAATCGATGATTTCTGTTACTGAGTTATTACTTTTGCATCTTTTCGTCTATTATTATTTTATTACTCTTGCCTTTGTTTACGGATTTTTCAGTAACTTTGCCGTCAAATTCAAAAGATCAGGAAAGTATGAACAGTAACAGTAAGCTGAAAATAGTATGGATGGTATGTGGAGTAGCAATCGTATTGTTGTTCTGCACGCAGGCTTATTGGCTCCATCTTCAATGTCAATATAGCTTAGACCAGCAGGTAGAGCAATTCAAGAAGGATTGTGATGAGGTGTTGGCGCAAGATTTGAAGTATAGAAAAAAGTTACAGGAAAATTCATCTACGAAAGGTAGAAGAGATACGATTATGCTCAAGGTAGAATCTGAATATGATATGAAGAAGGGATGTAGCCGTAATACGCTTTCTTTTTGGAACAATCACCGCTTTCTTGTCCGTTTGAATGATCCTGACCTTACGGGTGATGATGCTTATCTCATCATTAGCAGATATCTGGCTAATATAGGTAAGCATCCTTCCTTGGCTGCCTATCAAAGATTGCTGGATGATAAGGGATATGGGAAGATATCCTCTTTTCGCCATCTGGATTACAAGACCGTCTTCCTGAGTGCAAGATATGAGGTCGAAGGTAGATGGTCACGTCTGGTAACAGTGAAGTATCAGACGAATCCAATGTTTCGCCAAGGTATTTCTTTTCAGGTGCCCATTCCTATTACTCGAACGCTCAAAGCCATGATGTGGCAATTGATAGGAAGCATCTTTCTCTTTTTCATCTTGATAGGATGTCTGTATTATCTGGTTAAGACCATAGTCTTCCAGAAACGCATTGATGGCATTCGCCATGAGTTCCTGAAGAATATGATTTATGAGTTGAAGCAACCGAAAGAAGACGACAAAGGTGAAGAATCTGCTGTTTTTATCGGTTCCATAGCTTTCTACTATGCGCAGAATGAACTGCAATGTGGTAATTCCAGAGTAGTCATCACATCTCGTCAAGCTGAAATTCTGAAGCTTCTTGCCGAGAACCAGAACCAGCTTGTAGAGCGGGATTTCATACTGAATGAAGTATGGGGTGATGACTCATACTCCAATTCCCTTGCCCTGAACGTGCAGATTACCTATCTTCGCCGGGCATTGAACCTGGATGAAAAGGTAAGTATCGAAGCTGTCATCAAGAAGGGATATATCCTGCGAACCTGTTGATCTTGTTATCAACTCTCATCTTTTTAGAAAGGTGGGAGTTTTTTTATCTTAATTTATTTTGTCCTTCACCTATTTTGTTGTAACTTTGCAGGCAGAAATTCGAATTTAAATTATTTTATGTAATTATGGCAAAAAAAGCTCTTTTAATGATTCTCGACGGATGGGGAATCGGTAAGCATGATAAGGGTGATGTTATCTTCAAGACTCCAACTCCTTATCTCGATTATTTGACAGCAGTTTCAGCACATTCTACTCTCCAGACTTGTGGCGAGGACGTTGGTCTTCCTAAAGGTCAGATGGGTAACTCAGAGGTAGGTCACCTCAACATCGGTGCAGGTCGTGTGGTATATCAGGACCTCGTTAAGATCAACAAGGCTTGCGAGAGCGGTGACATCTTGAAGAATCAGGAGATCATCAACGCTTACAGCTATGCTCAGAAGACAGGTAAGAAGCTCCATTTGATGGGCTTGACTTCTACCGGTGGTGTTCACTCTTCTTTGGATCACCTCTTCAAGTTGATTGAGATTGGTAAGGAATATGGTTTGAAGGAGACATACGTTCACTGCTTTATGGATGGTCGTGATACAGACCCTAAGAGCGGTAAGGGCTTCATCGAGGAGGTTCAGGCTTGCTGCGACAAGAATGGTGCACACATCGCAAGCATCGTAGGTCGTTTCTATGCTATGGACCGTGACAAGCGCTGGAACCGTGTGAAGGAAGCATACGACTTGCTCGTTGAGGGTAAGGGTAAGCAGGCTGACGATATGGTGAAGGCAATGCAGGAAAGCTATGATGAGGACGTAACTGACGAGTTCATCAAGCCAATTAATAACTCTAAGGTTGACGGTACTATCCAGGAGGGTGATGTTGTTATCTTCATCAACTACCGTAACGACCGTGCCAAGGAGCTGACACAGGTATTGACTCAGCAGGATATGCCAGAGGAAGGCATGCACACCATCAAGGACTTGCAGTACTACTGCATGACTCCATACGATGCAAGCTTCCAGGGTGTTCATATCCTTTTCCCTAAGGAGAACGTAATGAACACTCTCGGCGAGTACTTGAGCACACAGGGCAAGAAGCAGCTCCACACTGCAGAGACAGAGAAATATGCTCACGTAACATTCTTCTTCAATGGTGGTCGTGAGACTCCATACGAGGGTGAGGACCGTATCCTGGTTCCTTCTCCAAAGGTGGCTACTTACGACTTGAAGCCAGAGATGAGCGCTTACGAGGTAAAGGATAAGTTGGTTGGTGCTATCAACACTCAGGAGTACGACTTCATCGTTGTAAACTTCGCTAATGGTGATATGGTAGGTCACACAGGTATCTACAACGCTATCGCTAAGGCTGTTCACGCTGTTGACAACTGTGTAAAGGACGTTATCGAGGCTGCCAAGGCTAACGATTATGAGGCTATCATCATCGCTGACCACGGTAATGCAGACCACGCTATCAACGAGGACGGTACACCAAACACCGCTCACTCTTTGAACCCAGTTCCATTCATCTACGTAACTGACAACAACTCAGCTACCGTTAAGGATGGCCGTTTGGCAGACGTTGCTCCTTCTATCCTCCACATCATGGGCTTGGAGCAGCCAGCTGATATGACTGGTGAGAACTTGATTTCTGACAACAAGTAAAAACGATTTTATATACCTCAAAAAAGTATCCTAAGATACTTGATCAAGTATCTTAGGATACTTGCGTAAGTATCTTAAGATACTTTTGAATTTATATTAAGCATGAACGTAAAGATAGAAGAAAGTTGGAGACAGCATATAGGAGAAGAGTTCGACAAGCAGTATTTTGTTGACCTCACAAACTTCGTGAAAGAGGAATATCTGCGTACGCCCTGTTATCCTCCTGGCCGCTTGATTTTCAATGCCTTCAATCTCTGTCCTTTTGATGATGTGAAGGTAGTGATTATCGGACAGGATCCATACCATGAGCCGGGTCAGGCGATGGGACTGAGTTTCTCTGTGCCAGATGGAATCACTTTTCCACCATCATTGATTAATATATTCAAGGAGATTCAGATGGATCTCGGCACTCCGATGCCAGCCACGGGCGATTTGACCCGCTGGGCAAAGCAGGGAGTATTGTTGCTCAACGCCACCCTTACCGTTCGTGCCCATCAGGCAGCGAGCCATCAGCGCAAAGGCTGGGAGGAGTTTACCGATGCAGCCATCAAGGCACTCAGCAAGGATAAGGAACACCTGGTGTTTATCCTCTGGGGTGGTTATGCCCGAAGCAAGGCAAAACTCATTGACACGAGCAAGCACTTGATATTGGAAAGTGTACATCCTTCGCCATTATCAGCCAACCGTGGCGGATGGTTTGGCAATCATCATTTCTCCCGCTGCAATGCATATTTGCAGGAGAACGGAATTGCGCCTATCCAATGGTAGGTACACCTATTAATATATAGCTATCCACTCATGGGTAGCTATCATTATTTTTATTATACACTCAAAGAAATTTATTCATCTCAAAAACATTATGAAGAAAGACGAACTGCGTATTCTGCAGGTGGGCAACGTGTTGGTTTCACCTGATATTATCACCGAAAAATTCTGTTGCGACCTTGATGCCTGCAAGGGCGAGTGCTGCATCGAAGGCGATGCGGGAGCTCCTGTAACCCTGGATGAAATCATGGAGATAGAGGATGCGCTCGATGTGGTTTGGGATGATCTCTCGGCTTCTGCCCAGGCCATCATTGACAAGCAGGGCGTGGCTTATACCGATATTGAAGGCGATTTGGTGACGAGCATCGTGAATGGTAAGGATTGTGTGTTTACCTGCTATCAGGACTTGAAAGACCTGGGCGATGGACATACGATTCCGAATTGTTGTCTCTGTGCCTTGGAGCGTGCTTATAGCGAAGGAAAGTCGAAGTTCAAGAAGCCTATCTCCTGTGCTTTGTATCCAATCCGTGCCAAGGATTTCGGCAACGAGGTGTATGGCATCAACTATAACAAGTGGCGCATCTGCAAGGATGCCATCAAGAAGGGAGAGGAGTTGAATCTTCCTGTTTATAAATTCCTGGAGGGGCCGTTGGTAGAGAAGTTTGGCAAGGAATGGTATGATGAACTTTGCGAAGTAGCAGAGCAGTTGCTTGCCGATTTGGAAGATTAAATTCAGTTTAGTTTGAGACTTTGGAAGATATGATTTCCAAAGTCTTTTTTATTTGGTGCAACAAAGTCTTTTTAGCATAATAAAAAAGAGATTTCGAAAAGCTTGCTAGCTTATTCCGAAATCTCTAATCCTTCAATATTTACGATATTGCTTTTTTTGAATCTGCCATTCCATGTGAGGGTATAGATTCTTTGATTTTGAAATCTGAAGCGGAAGAAAGCCTGTTCATCCAATTCTCCGTTGCAAACGTATTGAAACCCATTGATGTTCAGTTTTTCTCCTCTGTGGGCCTCTCTGATGGTAATACGGATGGTGCCATAGAAGGGACGACCAAAGTCAATATTGTAGCCTAAAGAGTCGTTATAGGTACGAATGGGTTTGAGGACTTTTCCTAATTTATTCTCAGATTGACACACCTTGAATTCTTCTGTAGGAAGACTTCTGTCAATGTCCATGCTTCCTGTAGGACGATGCCAACCATACGGTTGATACTCTTCAGTTTTCCAATCAATGATGTTGGTACGGGCATCAAAACGCTCATTTTCTCCTGAATAGCAATCCTTGGGTTGTCGACAGAGCCAGGAGCCATCAGTTTGGTGGTGGAAAGGAACGCTGTCCTGATCCCAACCGTATATCTCCAGTGAAAGCTGTTTGCCATGGCTAGGCTTGCCCTGAGGTGCATACCATACAGCAATGACGTTGTCACCGGCTTTCAGATATCGGGTGATATCAAAAGTGCGTGATTGGAGTACATCATTCTTGATGCCTTCGAATTTTAAGCTTCCCGTTACGTTTCTTTCATTTATAAATATCTTGTAGTCGCCTGTACTGGCAACATTTGCGAATGCCTGTAGTGGGCGATGTGGCATGACATAGTTTTTTCTAAACCATACTTCTGCTGATTCATCGGGGAGTGGATATGAAATCCAATGGGTACCGAACTCTTGTGCATTGGAGTTCAGTACCCATAGTAATGAAAATATGAGAGAAGTTATATATCTCATTTATTTGATCAATTTTGTTTCTCCAGCCTTGAAGTTGAGGACTTTCTGCTTTTCGTTGTAGTTGACGGTCAGACTTCCTGCGTTCTTGCTGGTAATAATAGCTTTCTTAACTTGTCCTTTATTCCATGATAGTGCAATCTCGTAATTGCCGCGAGCCTTGATACCCTTTATCTCTCCTGCAGACCATTCTTTAGGAAGGGCTGGGAGTAAATCCATCGTCTCGCCATCACATTGCATCAGCATCTCGCATACACCTGCTGTGCCACCGAAGTTGCCATCAATCTGGAATGGTGGATGGGCATCAAAGAGGTTAGGGTAGGTGCCACCGCTATGGTGCTTGCTATCCTTGTAAACTTCAGGGCTTACGTAGGTGAGCAGCTTGCGGTATATCTGGTAGGCCTTGTCGGCACGATGCAGGCGCGCCCAGAGGTTGATTCTCCAGCCAGTACTCCAGCCGGTGGAATTATCGCCCTTGATTTCAAGAGTCTTGGTTGCGGCAGCAGCAAGCTCCGGAGTTTTATCTACCGAAATCTGATGGAACGGATAGAGTCCCAGCAGGTGTGACTGGTGGCGATGATGCCAATCCTGGTCTTCCCAATCGTGATACCACTCCATCAGATTGCCTCGCTTACCGATGTGGTAAGGGCGCAGGCGATTGAGGGCCGATTGCAACTGCTGCTGGTAATCGTTGTCGATACCCTGGGCTTTTGCTCCCTTGATGGTGTTCTTAAAGAGCTCGCGGATGATGGCGAGATCGGCGGTTCCGCCATAGAAACTGCTGCCGCGGTAGCCCTTATCGGTGATGTAATCTGCCTCTGGCGATGTGCAAGGGGCTGTAATCAGTTCGTTTGGATTGTGTGGATTCGGGATAAGCCACTCCAGCAGGAAGTCGGCAGCGCCCTTCATCAAAGGATAGGCTGTATTGCGAAGATATTCGGTATCTCGCGTATAGTCGTAGTGATCCCAAAGGGTTTCTACGAGCCAGGCTCCACCCATCGCCCAGTTGCTCCATTGTGGACTCTCGTTTCCGGTTCCCACAGGGTTGGTCATCGCCCAGGCATCTGTGTTGTGTCCAGCGCACCATCCCTTATCGATGCCATAGAAGTGCTGGGCATTGTGTCGGCCTGTCACCGACATGCCTTCAACCAATCCGTCTACCGGGGCAACCAGTTCTGGGAGGTTGGTGACTTCTGCCGGCCAGTAATTCTCTTCCAGATTGATGTTGATGGTATAGTTGCCGCGCCATGGCGAATAGAGGGCTGGTGCCCAGAGTCCCTGCAGGTTGGCTGGCACGCCCTTGGTTCTACTGCTGCTGATGAGCAGGTATCTGCCATATTGGAAGTAGAGCTGTTCCAGATAAGGATTGCTCTCGTGGTTGTCGCTGTAGGCGAGCAACTGCTTGTCGGTAGGGCGGGTGGCATCATATTTGGCTCCTTTCAGGTTCAGGCTTACTCTGTCAAAGAGCTTCTTGTAGTCGGCGATGTGGCGCTGCTTGAATTCATCGTATGTAAAGTTGGCGAGATGCCAGGCATCATCGGCTACGTTCTCTATGTATGGAGCACCTTCCTTCACGGGATGCTTGTCGAAGCCGTTGTAACTCGTTTCGTTGATGAGATAGATGATAGCCTCGCTCACATCCTTCAGATGGAGAACTGAATCGCTTGCCCACACTTTTCCGTCGGTGTTCTTCACCTGAAGCATGGCACAGTAATGCGTACTGTTGGCTTCGTCACCGAGCACATGTCCCGTCATGGTGAGCTGTCCTCTAGATGCTTTCACCTGATGGGGAATGAGGGAGGTGAGGGAGATGTCGCTGTTGATGGCTCTCTTTTGGGAAGCACTCAGCTTGATGGCAATCATCTTGTCGGGATGAGAAGCAAAATACTCTTTGGTATATTGAATGCCGTTGCGCCTGTAATGAACAGTAGCCAGGGAGTTGTCGAGGCTCAGTTCGCGGTAATAATCCGTAAACTCGCCCTGGTTGCAGTCTTTGATGTTGATCATGCCCAGCGGCTGATAGAACTCCGAGTTGTGACCTTGTACATAGTGCTGCAGGGAATCGGCAGTTTTGTAATCCTCTTTAAACAACGCCTCTCTGATTTTTGGAATCCACTTGAAGGCATCGCCACCTTCGTTGGGATTTACAGGAACGCCCGTCCAAAGGGTGATGTCATTGAGCTGGATAGAGTCATTATTGGCTCCACCATAAATTAGCGCACCCAGTTTGCCATTGCCTATCGGCAGTGACTCTTCGAAGGCGTATGCAGGTTTGTTGTACCACAACTTGTTGGGTTGCGGTATTTTGCTAACAGTTGCCGCCTGGCAGTTCAAAAGACCTGAGGCTGTTAGTGCAAGCGTAAAAAGCAGATGCTTCATAAATTCTGTTTTGTTAGTTGTTAAAATATGATGCTTGGAAGTGATGCCCATAGGATGAGCTTATCTAAAAAAGGGGGTAGACTCTTGCCTAGTCTGCCCCCAATATGTTCGTGTTAACTTTAAGCGTCGATATTGGCATAAGTAGCGTTCTGCTCAATGAACTCGCGACGTGGCTCCACATCATCGCCCATCAGCATAGAGAAAATCTCGTCAGCCTGAGCTGCATTATCGATGGTTACCTGCTTGAGCAAGCGGGTAGATGGGTCCATAGTGGTTTCCCAAAGCTGCTCTGGGTTCATCTCACCCAAACCTTTGTATCGCTGAGTGTGAATATTCTTGTCTTCCAACCCCTCGCCATACTTGTCGATGAATGCCTGGCGCTGCTGCTCTGTATAGCAATACTCGCTCACCTTGTTACGGTAAGTACACTTGTAGAGAGGTGGAGTAGCGATATACAGGTGACCTTCCTCGATAACCTTTGGCATGAAGCGATAGAACAAAGTCATAATCAATGTGTCGATGTGTGAACCATCGACGTCGGCATCGGTCATGATAATAATCTTGTCGTAACGCAGCTTGTCAGTGTTTGCCTCCTTGCTGTCTTCACCGTCTACACCGAAGCGAACTCCGATACTCTGGATAATGTTCATGACAGACTCAGCTTCAAATACTTTATGCCACTGAACCTTTTCTACGTTCAGAATCTTACCACGCAATGGGAGAATAGCCTGGCGGAAACGGTCGCGACCCTGCTTGGCTGAACCACCAGCGGAATCACCCTCGACAAGGAAAATCTCGCATTCCTTAGGATCCTTCATGGAACAGTCTGCAAGCTTACCAGGCAGACCACCACCTGTCATGAAGTTCTTGCGCTGTACGCTTTCACGTGCCTTGCGGGCTGCAATACGTGCAGTAGCAGCCAATACCACCTTCTCGCAGATGCGCTTAGCTTCGTCTGGATGCTCCTCCAGGTAATCAGCCAAAGCTTCATTTACCGCCTGCTGGACGGCTCCCTGAACCTCGCTGTTACCGAGCTTGGTCTTGGTCTGTCCCTCAAACTGAGGTTCTGCCACCTTGATAGAGATGACGGCTGTAAGACCCTCGCGGAAGTCCTCTGGTGCAATCTCTACCTTTGCCTTCTCTATTTGCTTAGAGATGGTCGGGTCGGCTTCTGCGTAAGCCTTCAGAGTACGAGTCAACGCCATGCGGAAACCAGTCAGATGGGTACCACCCTCAATGGTGTTGATGTTATTGACGTATGAGTGGATATTCTCTGAATAGTCTGTGTTGTACATCACAGCAATCTCGATAGGAATACCCTGCTTCTCGGTCTTCAGATAGATAACATCATCGAAGAGGTGAGTGCGGTGACGGTCTACGTAACGGACGAATTCCTTCAAACCATCCTTGGCATGGAATACCTCCTCCTTGGTCTTGCCTTCTTCGTCAGGGCGCAAATCTTTCAAGGTTATCTTGATGCCTGCGTTGAGGAATGCCAACTCGCGCATACGGTTAGCAATGATGTCCCATTTATAGACTGTGTGGGTAAAGATGGTTGGATCCGGCCAGAATTGCTGGCGTGTACCGCGCTTATCGGTTTCACCTACTACCTTGACGGGATAAAGAGGTTTACCCTTTTCGTATTCCTGCTGGTAGATTTTGCCGCCACGGAAGACCTGTGACAGCATGTGGGAAGAGAGTGCGTTTACACAACTTACACCTACACCATGCAAACCACCGGAAACTTTGTATGAACCCTTGTCGAACTTACCACCGGCATGGAGCACAGTCATTACGACTTCAAGGGCTGATTTATGTAGCTTCGCGTGCATATCCACAGGGATACCACGTCCATTATCTTCTACAGTGATAGAGTTGTCTTCGTTGATGGTAACTTCAATGTCTGTACAGTAGCCAGCCATTGCTTCATCAATAGAGTTGTCAACAGTTTCGTTGACCAAGTGGTGAAGACCTTTTTCAGAGATGTCACCAATGTACATCGCTGGGCGCTTGCGAACAGCTTCCAAGCCTTCAAGGACCTGAATGTTACTCGCAGAGTAATTATTTGCGTTGTTTTGATTATCTGCCATTTTAGTATTGTCTTATTTCTGTGCAAAGATACTAAAAAAAGCTGAGATACAGAAGGTTTTCTTTGTGAAAAATAGCGAAAAAAGAGATAAAAACAGAAGTTTTTTGAGAAGTGTAAGAAATAGCTGGAAAAAGTGCGAAAAACGTTGTGCTTACGATAGCAAAATGATAGGTAGATAGAGCGGTGAAATAGATGGGGAATCGTGAAAATGTTAAGGTGGTGATAAAAAGAATAAGGCTGCCACCCTTCTTGAAGGATTGCAGCCTTATTTATTTTTTGCTTCGACTTATAAGTTAGGCCAACTTAGCGATGTGCTGTGTAAGACCAGACTTCAAGTTTGCAGCCTTGTTCTCGTGGATAACGTTGATCTTAGCCAACTTGTCTAAAAGCTTCTGAACTGTAGGATAGAGCTTTACAGCCTCTTCCTTGTCAGACATGTTGCGCAACTTGCGGACAGCATTGCGCATAGTCTTTGCATAATACTTATTGTGCAAAGCCTTCTTCTTGTCCTGACGGATTCTCTTGATTGATGATTTATGATTTGCCATCTTCTTTTTTTATGTTATTTTTTTATATTCTTGTTATTTGTAGTCCCTAGCAGAGTCGAACTGCTCTTTAGAGAATGAAAATCTCTCGTCCTAACCGATAGACGAAGGGACCATCGCTGTTTTGCGGGTGCAAAGTTACTACTTTTATTTGATTCCTGCAAATTTTTTACTGAAAATTTTCTCTAAATGCGCTTTTTTTTGTAATTTTGCCCTGTTTTTTAGTATATTTGACAAAATGGAAGTTAAAACCAGGGCAATCGTGTTGCAAACTATCAAGTATGGGGATGCTCAACTTATCGTGGATTTTTTCACAGAAAAGTTGGGTAGACTGTCTTTTATGGTCCGTATACCCAAGTCTTCTAAGGGAAGGTTGAAGCGTCAGTTGTTTCAGCCCTTGATGTTATTGCAATTGGAATTTGATTATCGTCCCAAGTCTAATCTTCAACGTATCCGGGAGGCTTCCATCGGTTATGCCTTTATTGATATTCCTTTCTCTCCTTACAAATTGGCTATTTCCATGTTCTTGGCTGAGTTGTTGTCTTATACCACGAAAAATGAGCAAGCCAATGCCTCGCTATATCTCTTTATGCAGGATAGTATTGAATGGCTGGATAGAGTGGAGGGGAGTTTTTCCAACTTTCATATTGTCTTTATGATTCGCCTGACTTTCTTTTTAGGTTTTTCGCCTAATATTGAAAGTGGAATGAGCGGTGATTATTTTGATTTGGTTGATGGATGTTTTGTACCCTATGTTCCTACGCACGTACATTATTTAAATAAGGAGGATTCTTTGCGGTTGGTTGCCCTGCTTCGTTTGGAGTATAAAACAATGCACCTCTACACAATGTCTCGTATGGAAAGAAACAGATGTGTAGAGGTGATTCTGGAATATTTTAAACTTCATGTTCCTGGTTTCCCGGAAATGAGGAGTTTTTCTGTTCTCAAAGAGCTGTTCGCTTAGTTGTCAACGGTTATTGCTTAAGCAAAACTGATGACTCCCTGTACAGCTGCTGCATCTCCGTTGTTATCGTCTTTAGGTTCTGTATTGCCTGAAGCGATGTTTCGGATTTCTTCGAGGGTCTGGCGTGTACGCTTATAGGTAGGTGTATTTTCTACCTGCAGGATAACGTCTTCGTTGTCAAGATCCTCCTGGCGGAACAGGAAGATGTGAGGATGGCGTTTGTATTGTGTTGTATTACCGTCAGAACCGTAATAGCGCTTACGTCTGTCTTCTCTTTCAGCTCTCTTTTCTTCTTCCTCAGCAAGTCGACGTGATTCTTCTTCTGTATGTTTCTTGAGATGGCGGTTCATGCCTTCTACATCCTCGAGACCGAATCCTGTTGCCAAAACGGTAACCTTAACCCTGCTACCCAATTCTGGGTCGATGGCCAATCCCCATTTCAATTCGAAGTCATCTCCAAACTTCTCCATGAAATCGTTGACGTCGTTCATCTCGTCCATTGTCAAGCCAGGATTGTCCTTCTTTTCGCTGGCAAAAGCTATGCTCAAAAGGATTTTCTTAGAGTTGAATACATCATTATCATTGAGCAATGGTGAATTCAATGCATCTTCGATGGCCTTCTTGACACGACCTTCTCCCTCACCATAACCTGTACTCATGATAGCAACGCCACCATCTTTCAATACAGTCTTCACATCGTTGAAGTCAAGGTTGATAAGTCCGTGAACGGTAATGATTTCTGCGATACTCTTGGCAGCAACACTCAATGTATCATCGGCTTTACCGAATGCATCGAGTACAGCGAGGTCTGGATAAATCTGGCGGAGACGCTCGTTGTTGATAACCAGCAATGCATCTACATGTTTAGACATTTCCTCAACGCCATCGAGAGCCTGGTCGATTTTCTTAGGACCCTCAAAGCGGAAAGGAATGGTAACGATACCTACAGTAAGAATACCCAGTTCCTTACTTACTCTGGCGATGACTGGAGCAGCACCAGTACCGGTACCACCACCCATTCCGGCAGTGATAAATGCCATTTTAGTACCATCGTTGAGCATATTCTTGATGTCTTCCAATGTCTCTTCTGCTGCTTGGCGGGCTTTTGCAGGCTTGTTGCCGGCTCCAAGTCCTTCTTTTCCTAACTGCAGGTGTACAGGTACAGGGGAATCGTTGAGCGCTTGATTGTCTGTATTACAGAGCACAAAACTCACATCGTGAATGCCTTCTCGATACATATGGTTTACAGCGTTACCGCCGCCACCACCAACACCAATCACCTTGATGATGCTGTTTTCTTTCTCTGGCTCACCAAAGTCGAGAATATGTGGTGAATTGTTATTATCTAGCATAGTTGTATAATCTTAATATTATTTATTGTAATAGTCACTCTTTTTATTCTTCCTCAGAGATGGTGTCCTTAACGAAACTCTTGATGCCTCTCATCATCTTGTGGAGGAGGCTGTTTTCTTTTCTTTCTTTTGCCTGTTTAGCAGCTTCTTCTTCTGCAGCCTTTCTTGCTTCTTCCTCTTCCAACTCTTTCTTGCGCTTGGCTTCTTCCTCTGCCTTCTGTTTTTCTGCAGCGGTTAGAACAACGCCCGTACCTACAGTTTCGTTTGGATTTCTTGGTGTCTTATGCAAGTCATTGACAGGTGTCGTCTCTGCATTGGTGAAGAGATCTGTACCAATTTCGTTGCCTGCACAATTCATGTTACCCTTAGCCAACAATCCCAATACAGTATTCATCATACCGTTGTGATTGGTAATCTTTGGGTCTTTTGAATTCACGGTCTGGCTGACAAATTTAGCAATGCGAATCTTTTCGATATGGGTATGTGTCTTGAATACCTTATCGATTTCAGGCATATTGCTGCCGCCGCCTGTCAGAATAATACCGCCCATCAGCTTGTCAGAGTACTCTACAGGAACCTGGAACCAGGCGTTCTCTACAATTTCCTCAACACGAGCCTCTACGATTTCGATAAACTTCTTGCTTTCTACGTATCGGTCTCGGTCTATCTGATAGTTGAGGGTAGGGTCAATATTACTGATGTCTGTATATGCTTTGGCATATTTCAATTTCATGTTTTCAGCATCTGTCTCTTCTATCTGCAGGCATGTAAGGTCCTTTGTAATGTTGCTGCTACCCAATGGGATGACAGACAAGTGACGGAGGATACCTTTATAATATACAGAGACCGTTGTTGTGTCGGCACCTAAATCTACCAACATACATCCAGCGCGTTTTTCCGAGTCGTTGAGAACGCTGTCAGCCATAGCCAAAGGTGCGAGATACATCTCAGCGATAGGGATGTTGGCATTTTCGAAGCATGTATTGATGTTATTGTAGAAATTCTTGCGCCAAAGAATGTTCAGGAAGATACCTTCCAGATGGTTGCACTGTATGCCGACTGGGTCAGTCTGGAATTGGTTATCTATTTTATATTCTTGTGTTGCTGCATCTAAAATCTCCTGATCAGGGTATGTCATGTTGCGGTTTACGTCCATGATTTCGTTGATCATTTCCTGAGATATGATGGAGTTGCCTGGCAAGTCTTTTACGATCACATTCTTGATGCTTCGTATTGATCGTCCTCCTACGCCCACATAAACTTGAGCAATATCTTGCTTCAAGATATTCTTCAATTTCTTGATGATGCTTGTTAGGCACTGGCAGGTCTTGTCGATGTTGTAGATGACTCCCTTTCTGATGCAAGAAGATGAGTTCTCCTCGACGATAGCAAGTACGGTAATGCTACCATCTAAATTCTTCTGACCTGCTATACCTGTCATCTTGGATGAACCAAGTTCGATAGCTACAATAAATTCCTTTGGCATAGTTCTTATATTATCTTTTCTGTTTCAATTTTAAATTAGCTATTGTGATGCTTTGTGCAAATAATCTGGTTGTCGAACTCGATGTTTATATATGAGTACTTGTTCCAACCTGCTTGTGAGAGGCCATACTTGTAGAATTTCTCCAACCTATCCATCTTTTTCTTGACGAATTCATTGATGTTTTCTTCTCTCTTGTCAATGTGATTGGTCTCCGGCAAGCAGCCTAGATATACAATGTGGTTGCCCACTCGTGGCACTAGCTCAATGCCTCTGTCGGGCAGCACATTTATCTGTTCTATCTGGTTTCTCCACAATTCACTCGTCATCAGAGCCTTGCTTAGTAATGAGATGTATTTCTTGGCAAACCACTTGTTGATATACCCGGTAGCGATGATGATATCGCTGGTATAGTTGGTGTTGGGCATAATCTGATAGTGATCATCGATGTAATAATCTTCATTGTTGATGCTCTTGATTCTTACGATTGGCATGCGTTGGGTGAGGTAGATATCTACCAGACCTTCTTGGGTCTTATAGCATTCTGCCGTCTTTACGAAAGGACTGGTCTTCAACGATTCTTCTATCTTTCTGGCATTCACGTCGTTCAGTGGTTTTGCCAGCGGATAGAGCTTGTTTATCTCCAGTCGTTTCTTGATTTCCTTCGCATTCAGAAAACCATTGGTCATCTCGTCTTGTATGTTGATGTTCACCTTAGTGCATACCAGGTTTGCTTCATCAGGTTTGTTAAACTTGGTGAAGGCAAACACTAGATATGTACCTATGATAAGGTCTAGTGTGATGATTGTGATTTTCTTCCAATTGATATGCATTTATTTTCTTATGTTATGGATATGCATTTATTTCTTTTCAAGAATCTCTGTAATTTGTGGTACGTAGTTGTCTAAGTCGCCAGCTCCTAATACAACAAGTACATCGAAATCCCTGTTCTTTACCAAGTCAAGTACATCTTCTTTGTGAATCATGCTCTTTTCAACACCAGGCTTCAAGTTGTCGTAAATCAACTTGGAAGTTACTCCTGGAATTGGCTGTTCGCGAGCAGGATAGATATCGCAGAGTATCACTTCGTCAAGAAGACTCAAACTATTGGCAAAGTCCTTGTAGAAGTCACGGGTACGGGTATAGAGGTGTGGCTGGAAGATAGCCGTAATCTTGCGATCTTTGTAAAGCTCACGAATACTCTTGGCGCTCTGGTAAATCTCCTTTGGGTGATGAGCGTAGTCAGAGAGGAATACAAGCTTGTCGTTCTTGATCTTGAAGTCAAAGCGGCGATCCACTCCACCGTAGGTCTTCATGCCGTAACGAAGCTCATCGGCCGTGCAGCCGTTCAACTGCGCCATAGCCATGGCAGCCACACCGTTTGTGATGTTGATTGGCACAGGCTGACCAAGTTCTACGCCTGTTACGTTCTCTATAGGAGAGATGAAATCGAATGTGATTCCGCCATTCTCTATCTTGATGTTTTCTGCGTGGAAGTCGCCTTCGTCCTGACTGTATTCATATATCTTGACGCCGTTCTGTACGTGCTGCTTCATTTCCAGATTTTTGTGGATGATAAGCGCACCGCCGGGCTGAATCAATTCTGTATAGTGGCGGAAACTTTCAAGATAAGCCTCCTTGGTGCCATAAATATCCAGGTGGTCAGGGTCTGTAGATGTGATGACGCTCATCCATGGACGTAACCAATGGAAGCTGCGGTCGAATTCATCTGCCTCGATTACTACGTAGTCGCTCTTGTCGGAGAGGATGTAGTTGGTGCCGTAGTTCTTTGAGATACCTCCCAGAAAGGCATTGCAGTCAACGTGACTCTGGTGCATGATATGGGCACACATGGTAGAAGTTGATGTCTTGCCGTGAGTACCTGCTACGCACAATCCTTTGTGAGTACGTGTCAATGTTCCTAAAACCTGTGCACGCTTCTCGATGGTGAAGTTGTTCTCATGGAAGAAAACCAGTTCCTTGTGTTCTGCTGGAATAGCTGGTGTATAGACGACCAATGTAGTCTTGGCATCCTTGCAAGCTTCAGGAATCAGGTCTACGTTTTCCTCATAGTGGATGAGCATTCCCTCTTTCTCCAACTCATGAGTCAGATTGGATGGAGTCTTGTCATATCCTGCTACTACCAACTTCTTGTTGAGGAAGTATCTTGCAATGGCACTCATACCTATGCCACCTGCTCCTACAAAATAAACTGCTTTAATATCTTTGATTTCCATTACTTTGTTGCTAATTTGATGACTTCGTCGGCGATGACGTCGGCTGAGTTCTTTAATCCTAATTTCTTAATATTCTCACAGAGTGAAGCGAGCTTGGCTTCGTCCTTCACTGTTTCAACGGCTTTCTTCAGCAATACCTCAGGTGCGTCTGCGTCCTTGACGTAGATGGCAGCATCCTTGTTGACCAATGCCATGGCATTCTTGGTCTGGTGATCTTCTGCCACGTTAGGGCTTGGAACCAGGATGACGGCTTTGCCGATGAGGCAGAACTCGCTGATGCTGCTGGCACCGGCACGGCTGATAACCAGGTCGGCTGCCTTGTAAGCTGCGCCCATGTCGCTGATGAAGTCTGTTACCTTGAGCATAGGCAATTCCTTACCTTTAAGTTGCTCCATGATAGCAGCATTGTAGTACTTACCTGTTTGCCAGATGAACTGTACTCCGCTTTCCTTCACCAGGTCGAGGTGCTGAAGTATGCTCTCGTTAATGGTTCTGGCTCCGAGGCTACCACCTACGAGCAGGATGGTCTTCTTTTCCGGATCGAGTCCGAATTGCTTTCTAGCCTCTTCCTTGCTGATAGTAGAATCAAGTACATTCTGTCGGACTGGGTTACCCGTCATGATAATCTTGTCGGCAGGGAAGAAACGCTCCATTCCTTCGTAAGCCACGCATATCTTTTCAGCCTTCTTAGCCAAAAGCTTATTGGTGACACCTGCGTATGAGTTCTGTTCCTGAATGAGACAAGGAATACCTTTGCTGGCGCAAACATTGAGAGTTGGTCCACTGGCGTAGCCGCCCACTCCCACAGCCGCCATTGGCTTGAAGTTCTTGATGATGTTCTTAGCCATGTGCTGACTTTTCCATATCTTGAAGAGTACAGCGACATTTTTGAGCAGATGCTTTCTGTCGAAGCCGCAGATTGGCAATCCTTTAATTTCATAACCTGCAGCAGGAACACGCTGCATTTCCATTCTGCCGAGTGCTCCTACGAACAATATTTTAGCATCAGGGCGTTTCGCCTTGATGGCATTTGCGATGGATACAGCAGGGAATATATGACCACCTGTACCGCCTCCGCTTATGATAATTCTTAGTTCATTATTCATATCCATTCTAGTTTGCTGACCCGAAGGTCATAAATCCAACGCAAAGGTAAGCAAAAAAATCCATTTAATGGCATTTTTTGCTTAATTAATTATACTTTTTTTTATGCAACAGCTATTTTGTCAGAATTTGGCATGTTTTGAGCCCCTTCTTTCTTTTTTGCAGTACGGCTGATGCTCAGAATGATGCCAAGATATAGACAGTTGATAACGGTGGATGTTCCACCTCGGCTGATAAGTGGCAGAGGCTGTCCGGTTACCGGTGCAAGCCCCACTGCTACAAGCATGTTGAACAAAGCCTGTATTACCAGCAATATCGCCAGTCCCATGCATAGGAATGCCGGGAAATTATTCTCGCATCTGTTTGCTATTCTTCCTGCTCTGAACAGTAGGAAGATATAGAGCAGAGCCACGAAGATGGCTCCTTCTATACCCATTTCTTCGATGATGATGGCATAGATGAAGTCAGAGTAGGCTTGCGATAGAAAATCTCGTTCTACAGAGTTGCCTGGTCCGTTTCCTGCGATGTTGGAAGAGGCGATGGCGATGTTGGCATGTGCCACCTGAGCATCCTTGTCCAGATCTACATCCTCCGGTGCAATCGTTTTGGAACTTGTCCATTTATCGATGCGCGCCTTCCAGGTGTCGGCTCTATGGAACAGCTTGTCTACTACGCCCGTTTCTTCCTTTTCGTCTTGCACAACCTTTTCTGTCAGAGAGTTTTCCGGCTTAGCCGTATCGCCCTTGTCTTTACCTACTATCATGATGCTGGCAAAGATAATACAGATGGCTATAAGTGCAGTTCCCACCAGCTTGCCTATCTGCCGCATTGGTACTCTGCCTATGATCATCATGCATAAGATGGTGAAACATAGCAGCATGGCGGTAGAGAGGTTTTCCAATCCGATGAGAGCGACGAAAATACCGGAGACAATCAGAATGTATTTGAACGCTCTTTTTTCGGCTCCATGTTCTGTCTGCATTGCACTCAGAATCTGTGCTACGGCTAGGACGACGGCTCCTTTGGCTATCTCTGATGGCTGGAAATTGATACCTGCCAGACTTATCCATCTGGAAGCACCGTTGGTAGACTGACCTGCCACGAGCACCCAGAGGAGTAAGATGAAGGATAGGCCTAGCATGAACGGCGTCACAATCTTGAAGAACTTACACTTCACCTTGAGCATACATATCATGGTAAGCAAGCCGAGTCCCAGCAGACCTATATGTCTGATGACAGGTGCCATATAGTTGCCGGTCTTATATGTCAAAGAGCTGGAGGCAGAATATACCTCTATGATACTTATCATGCAAAGGAAGAAGAATATCATCCAGATAACCTTGTCTCCCTTGAATATGTTGCCTATGGTTTTATTGTTCATTTCCTAATTGTCCTATCTCTAAATTCCTGCAAAATAAAAAGTTATTCTCCGATGGCTCTTGCCAATGCCTTGAACTGCTCGCCACGGTCTTCCATGTTCTTGAACAGGTCGAAGCTGGCGCAGCATGGGCTGAGCAATACGGTATCGCCTGGCTTTGCCAGTTCCTGGCAGGCTGCCACGCAGTCTTTCATGCTGTGGGTGTCGCGGACTGGGATGCCGAGTGCGTCGAAGTTGTCGTGCAACTTCTGGTTGTCAGCTCCCAGGTATACGATACCTGTGCATTTCTCCTTCACCAGGTCCTTGATCTGGTTGTAATCATTTCCCTTGTCCTTACCACCGATGATGAGGATGGTAGGGGTGGTCATGCTCTCCAGCGCATACCAGCAGGCATCCACGTTGGTTGCCTTTGAGTCGTTCACATAGTAGACGCCCTGGAATTTGCCCACCTTCTCCAGACGATGCTCTACGCCAGGGAAGTCGCTGAGACCCTTGTGCAGAGTCTCGTGGTTGATGCCTACGATGTTGCAAGCCAGACCAGCAGCCAGACTGTTGTAGATGTTGTGCTTGCCGCGGAGGCTCATGTCAGCCTGTGGCATTTCGAAGGTTGATGGGAAGTTGAGCTTGTACTTGCCGTCTTCGATGTAGCCCACACAACCCTCCTCCTTGAACTCAGAGAATGGGCAGAGGTGTGACTTGAGGTTGTACTTAGCCAACTCCTTAGTAACGATAGGGTCGTCGTTCCAGAAGATGAAGCTGTCTTCCTCTGTCTGGTTCTGTGTGATGCGCATCTTGGCATCGGTATAGTTCTGCATCTTGAACTCATAGCGGTCCAGATGGTCTGGAGTGATGTTGAGCAGGATAGCCACGTTGGCACGGAACTCATACATGTTGTCGAGCTGGAAACTGCTCAGCTCGATGACATAATACTTGTGAGGAGTCTCTGCCACCTGAAGTGCCAGACTCTTTCCGATGTTGCCAGCCAAGCCTACATCATAGCCAGCCGACTTGATAATGTGATATATCAGAGAAGTTGTGGTAGTCTTACCGTTGCTGCCAGTGATGCAGATCATCTTGGCGTCGGTATAACGACCGGCAAACTCTATTTCGCTGATGATAGGAGTGCCCTTCGCCATCAGTTTCTGAATCATAGGTGCTTCCTTAGGAATACCCGGACTCTTGATGACCTCATCGGCATCTAAGATTTTCTCTTCAGTGTGATGACCCTCTTCCCACTCGATATTGTGGTCGTCCATCAACTTCTTGTAGTTGTCCTTGATCTTCGACATATCAGATACAAAGACTTCAAATCCCTCTTTCTTGGCCAGCACGGCAGCACCTGCTCCGCTTTCGCCAGCTCCTAAAATTACAATTTTACTCATTGTTTTTGTTTTTATCTGTTCAGGCTGATAAGAGCCCGTGTATTATCTAATCTTCAATGTGATGATGGTCAATGCCGCCAGGATGATGGTCACAATCCAGAAACGGATGGTAATCTTCGACTCGTGGTAGCAGTTGCGAGGCTTCTTCCACAGGTACTTGCACTCAGGGTCCAGCTGGCTGTCCTGCGTACGGAAGTTATCATGGATAGGAGTGCGCTTGAAGATGCGCTGCTTGATGCCCTTGCGCTTACCCAGCTTGTAGTAATAAACCTGCATCATTACGCTGAGGCTTTCTACGAAGAAGATACCGCAGAGAATAGGCAACATCAGCTCTTTGTGGATGATGATGGCACCCACGGCGATGATACCGCCGATGGTCAATGAACCGGTATCGCCCATGAATACCTGAGCTGGGTAGGCATTGTACCAGAGGAAGCCGATGAGGGCTCCGATGAAGGCGCAGAAGAATACCACCAGTTCCTCAGAACCAGGGATATACATGATGTTGAGGTAGGCGGCAAACTCGATGTGCGAAGACACATACGCAAGTATGCCTAGTGCCACACCTATGATGGCAGAGTTGCCGGCACACATTCCGTCCATACCATCGTTGAGGTTGGCACCGTTTGAAACTGCGGTCACTACGAAGATGGTCATGATGACGAAGAGAATCCAGCCTGCAGCTACCTTATGCTCGCCGCAGAAACTGGTGATGCTGGAATAGTCGAGGTTGTGTCCCTTGACGAATGGAATCGTGGTCTTCAGCGATTTCCTAGCCTCCGTACGATGCTTCACCACCGTCTCCTGTCCTTGTTGCTCGATGGCGAGGTTCTCGTTCATCTTTACATCAGGTGAAGACCAGAGCACCAGACCCACGATGAGTCCGATACCTATCTGGCCTACAATCTTATATTTACCCTTCAAGCCCTCCTTGTCGCGTTTGAAAATCTTGATGAAGTCGTCCATGCCACCGAGGAAACCGAGCCATACAGTGGTGATAATCATCAGGATAAGGTAGATGTTGCGCAATCTTCCGAGCAGCAATACCGGTACGAGAATGGCCAGGATGATGATGACGCCACCCATGGAAGGTACGCCGATTTTCTTTACGCCGAACGGGTCGATGCTGGCGTCGCGTTGAGTCTCTGTGATTTGCTTGCTTTTGAGATACTTGATGAATTTCTCTCCGAACCAGGCAGAAATAACCAGTGACAATATCAGTGCGAGCAGGGCACGGAACGAGATGTAACCCCACATGTGAGAACCTGAGATGCCCCACTGTTCCAGAAATCTAAAAAGATAGTATAACATTGTTCTTTTCTTTTTTTTCTAATTGATGATGTTACTACTTGTTGATACCGAAGATTTCGCGAATCACTTCCTTGTCATCAAAGTGGTGCTTCACGCCCTTAATCTCCTGATAGTCTTCATGTCCCTTGCCGGCAACGAGGATTACGTCGCCCTTCTTTGCCATCATGCAGGCTGTGCGGATGGCTTCCTTGCGGTCTACGATGCTGATTACCTTCTTCATCTGCTGGGCATTGAGTCCGGCAAGCATGTCGTTGATGATGTCCTGTGGCTCTTCGAAACGTGGGTTGTCGCTGGTGATGATTACCTTATCGCTCTGCTTTACAGCCTCCTGTGCCATCAATGGGCGCTTGCCCTTGTCACGGTTGCCGCCGGCACCGCATACGGTGATTACTTCGCCGCCCTTGCCGTCGAGTACCTCGTGGATGGCGTTCAATACGTTCTCCAGTGCATCTGGTGTATGGGCATAGTCAACGATGGCTGTATAGCCTTCTGGTGACTGGATAGGCTCCAGACGTCCGTTCACGCTGTGGAGGGTGCTCATCACTACGAGTACATCCTCTGGCTTCTTGCCGAGCATGATGGCTGCACCGTAAACGGCAAGCAGGTTGCTCACGTTGAACTTACCGATAAACTGTACGCCAACTTCTCTGCCGTCTATCTCCAGATACATGCCGCCGAAGTGGCACTCCAGGATTCTTGCCTTGAAGTCTGCCATGGAGCGGGTAGAGTAGGTCTTCACGGTAGCCTTGGTGTTCTGCACCATGATCATGCCGTTCTTGTCGTCCGCATTGGTGATGGCGAAGGCAGTCTTAGGCAGACCGTCGAAGAATGCCTTCTTGGCATTGCGGTAGTTCTCGAATGTCTTGTGATAGTCCAAATGGTCACGCGTCAGGTTGGTGAACAGACCACCGGCAAACTGCAGACCGCCGATACGCTTCTGAGCGATGGCGTGGGATGAGCATTCCATGAACGCATATTCGCAGCCTGCTTCTACCATCTTGCCCAGGAGCATGTTCAGCTCGATAGGGTCTGGAGTAGTATGGTCAGCAGGGATAGCTTCGTCTTCGATGTAGTTGCATACGGTAGAGAGTAAGCCACATTTATGACCGAACTTGCGGAACATATTATATAATAAGGTGGCGATGGTGGTTTTTCCATTGGTACCAGTAACGCCAACCAATTTCAGCTTTCTCGATGGGTCGCCATAGAAGAGAGTAGCCACTTTTCCTACAGCGTCTTCGGTAGATTCTACCTGAATGTAAGTTACGCCCTCTGTCTTGTCCTCAGGCATATCCTCGCACAATACCGACTTGGCACCGAGCTCTATCGCCTTAGGAATAAACTTGTGTCCATCTACCTGTGTACCCTTCATGGCAACAAACAGGTGACCTTCCTTAATCTTTCGAGAGTCGATGTTAATGCCCGACACCTCTACTTCTGCATCGCCGATAATCTGAACCGGCTGGATGTTTTTGAGCAATTCTTGTAACTTCATATAATGTTTTTTGTTTTATTACACCTTATTATATATAATAGAGCAGAGCCGTACCCTGATGGTGCAGCCATGTTCCCTTGTTTCTTTATTCCAGATAAATGGCGCAAACCATGCCTTTCTTCACTGGCAATCCTGGCGCAAGAGTTTGTTTGACAACCTTGCCTCTACCATATATCTTGGTTTTGATACCTCGGCTTTCCATCATGAAGATGGCATCTCTGGCTCCCATGTCGCTTACGTCTGGTACCGCTCTTTTGCTATATTGCTTTTCTTTGATCATTCGTATGCTCCGGCTGCCTGCGTGTTCGGTTCTTCCCCATATAGGATTGCCGTTGGCATAACTGCCCGACCAGTTTACGTTGGTCTTGATGCCCAGATGGGTCAGGACATAGTCGGCTGCCAGGATGTTGCCGTCCTTTACGTCTGGTACGAATACGGATGCTGAGTCTTTGGCATCTTTCACGTCGAGTTTCAGGCTCTGTGCCATGATACCTTCGGCAATGTCGTGGAACACCTTACCGCTCATGCTGCCTCCTGATGCTGGAAGACCTGATTTCTGGATGCAGACGATGCAGCTGTAGCGAGGATTGTCGGCAGGGAAATAGCCAGCAAAACTTACCAGATAGTTGGTTCCTCCAGCCTTGTAACCTCCGGCTCCCTTTGAAACCTGTGCCGTACCCGTCTTGCCGGCTACCTTGAAGTTTGGCGATCCTGCCTTTCTTCCGAGACCCACGCTTACTACCTGCTCCAGGATAGTCTGCAGTTCCTTGATGCTTTTCTCCTTGGCTATCTGCGGGCGCATCACCTCCGGTGGAAATTCCATGATGGTTTCTCCGTCCTTTACTACCTTGCTCACAAATCGTGGACGCATCATCTTGCCATTGTTGGCGATGGTGTTGTAGAAGGTGAGGGTAGAGATAGGTGGCACCTGTGTCTCATATCCGATACTCATCCAAGGCAAAGAGGTCTTCGCCCAGTTGTCGTATTGTCCGTGACTGTTCTTGTGTGGCATTCTGATTCTCGCCGAAGTTGCTCCCACCAGTGGTATCTTCAGGTCGTCATGCAGACCCGTGCGATAGATTCCCTTCACGAATTTCTCCGGGTTGTTCCTGTAATGATCGTCTATGATGCGGCTCACACCGATGTTGGAACTGTACCACAGGGTCTGTGCCAGGGTCAGCATTCCATATCCGCCCTTGCGCCAGTTGTGGTCCTTCATGTCTCTACCGTACATCGGCCATACACCTCCTGCCGTCTCTACACGGTATGTAGTGTCAACCACTCCGTCGTCAAGTGCCACGAGGATAGAGGCAGGCTTGAACACCGAACCCGGTTCCAGCAGGTCGCTCACGGCATGATTGTGTATCTCTCGATATTCGCCGTCGAAACATTTCTCCATGTTTACGATAGCCTTGATGTCGCCCGTAGGCACATCCATCACGATGGCTACACCCACGTTGGCATTGATTTCTTTCAATTCTTCTATCAGCGAGCGTTCTGCCAGGTCCTGCATGCTCACGTCGATGGTTGTCACGATATCAGCTCCGTCGATAGGAGGCGTGTCGGTGATGTTCAGGAACTTGTCGCGCACCTTTCGGCGGTGTACGATGCCGTTGGTTCCGCGGAGGATGGAGTCATACGACAACTCCAGTCCGAATCTCGCCGTATCCTTGGCGCCAAACATGGCACCGATGGTACGTCCGGCTAAAGAGCCGTAGGTACGTGTTCGGGCATTGAATTCTTCCCAGTGGAAGCCTCCCTTGTTGGATTTCAAGCGAAAAACAGGAATGGCTTTAATCTCTGTGAATGTATTGTAGTCTACACGCTTGTCGTATACCGCCCAGTGTCGGCTTTCCTTGGCACGTCCTTCCGTGAGGTTACGCTTGAACTCCTCGATGCTTCTCTCCGGAAAGATTTTGTGGAGACAGAGGCAGATGGAGTCCTGCTTGGCATCCCAAAGAGAGTCGTTGTTGGCAATCTTCAGGGCCTTGAAGTCCATGAATACCTTGAATTCAGGCAGTGAACTTGCCATCAGCTGCCCGGTGCAGCTTAATATGTTGCCTCGGTTTGGCTTCACGGTCACTGAGTCTTTCTTCTGTCGCTCAGCCACCTTCAGCCAGTAGTCGCGCTTGGCAGTCATGATGTAGAATGACTTGGCGATGACAGCCAGCGCCAGGAGTGACATCACGATGGCGATGGCGCTGAAGCGGGGCATTACTTTTTTATGGTCGAATTTACTCATTCTTCTGGAACGTTAATAATGTATGGAGGTTGGGTCGCAATGTGCAAGGTGCTGTCCTTGTTGGTCTTCAACATGTCGAGAACGTTGCTCTCGCGGCTTTTCTCTGTTATCTGGCTGCTGGCCGACAAGGCTTTATACTTGGTCTCCTGCAACTCTGTCTGTAGTTTGTCTAACTCGATGATATCATTCTGGATGCTATATCGGTTAGAGATATAGATGATGATGAAGAACACGACGAGTATGACGAGCCATATCTGCCGGCGGATAATCTGAGTGGTCAGGATGTCGCCACCCAGAATCTTGCGCAGCGTGAAGTTGGAAGAGCCGGAAACCTCCTCTTCGATGGCCTGCTTTGCTATCGCCTCCTTGAGTGACTCCTGCGGTTCTTCTACCTTGGCATTGTCTGCTTTCTGTTCTATATCCTTGTTTACTTCGTTATTCATTTCTTTTCTGCTATTCTTAGTTTGGCACTTCTGCTTCTTGGGTTTCTTTCCTGCTCCTCATCGTCAGGTATGATCACCTTGTTGTTGATGAGTTTGAAAGGGGTTTCTATTCTTCCGAAGAAGTCCTGTTCCACCTTGCCCTCCGGGTTTCCTGCCTTCATCATGTTCTTTACGATGCGGTCTTCCAGCGAGTGATAGGTGATGACAGAGAGTCGTCCGCCTGGTTTCAGCAGTTCGGTAGCAGAACGTAGCATTTCCTTCAGGGCGTCCATCTCGTGGTTCACCTCGATGCGTAGTGCCTGGAAGAGCTTAGCCATGTCTTTCTTTTCACGCTCTCTCTTGAAGAGCGGTTCCACGGCAGCCATGAAGTCTTTCGTGGTTTCTATCTTCTGTGCTGCTCTTGCCTTGACCAGGGCAGCTGCGATGCGGCGTGCATTCTTCAGCTCTCCGTAGAGATAGAAGAGGTCGGCAAGGGCTGCTTCGTCATATTCGTTGACGATGTCGGCAGCGGTTTTGCCGGCACGCTTGTTCATGCGCATGTCTAAAGGGGAATCGAAGCGGAAAGAGAAACCACGGCTCTCGTCATCGAAGTGGTGGCTTGACACGCCGAGGTCTGCCAGGAGTCCGTCCAGCCCGTCTACTCCATAATAGCGCATCCAGTTCTTCAGATATCTGAAGTTGGAACATACGAAGGTGAAGTTGGGGTTGGCTACCACGTTGCGCTCCGCATCGGCATCTTGGTCGAAGCTGTAGAGATGGGCTCCCTCGCTGAGTCGCGATAGGATTTCACGGGAATGTCCGCCTCCGCCGAAGGTTACGTCTACATAGATTCCGCCAGGTTGAATATTCAACCCGTCAACGCTCTCCTTGAGGAGCACTGGTACGTGGTATGTTTCTGCTGTCTTTATCATATTTCCTTATTTATTACGCACATGTACATATTTAATGTAAAATCGGGTTCAAAGGTACACAAAATTCCCCACATTCACTCTATTTTAACCTACAAATTTTATTAAAGGGGATAAAAAACTTGCTTTTAGTCAAATTTCGCCTTCTCGGGATGAATCCTGGTTGGATGTATGAAAACGGCTGAAAATGACCGGATTTCTCTCCTTAGGAACCGAAAAAGTAGCAAATTTGCTTGTTTTTGATAAATTTTCGTAAAAAATGGCACGTATTTGAAAAAGTTGAGTTATTTTTGCACCTACTTATATAAGTTTACTTGACATGAGCATTTCTATAGAGAAAACGATAGACATAGATAAGATACTGAAGAGCAAGATGGGAAGCAAGGCAAAATACGTTCCGCGATTCCTCGTTTCCTGGCTCAAGAAGATTGTTCACGAGGACGAGGTCAACAAGTTCTTGTGGGAAAGTCGTAACCTTTCGGGAACGGAATGGCTCACCGAATGCGTACGTTATCTGAAGATGGATGTGGAAATCGTGGGAAAGGAAAACTTGCCCGACAAGAATGACGGCAAGCTCTATACCTTCGTTTCCAATCATCCGTTGGGAGGACAGGACGGAGTATGTCTCGGTTCCATCATCGGACAGCATTATGACGGCAAGTTCCGTTATCTGGTCAACGACCTCCTGCTCAATCTCCCTGGCTTGAAGCCTGTCAGCATCGGAATCAACAAGACCGGCCGACAGAGCCGCGACTTCCCTCGCATGGTAGAGGCTGGTTTCCAGAGTGATTGCCACATGCTGATGTTCCCTGCCGGCTTGAACAGCCGCAAGCAGGAAGACGGAACCATCCGTGACCTGCCTTGGAAAAAGACGTTCATCTCCAAGAGTGTGGAGTATCATCGTGATGTTGTGCCTATCCACTTTGGCGGGCGCAACTCTGAGCGGTTCTATCGCATAGCCCGTTTCAGCGACAAGCATCTGCCGTTCAATCTCGCCATGCTCTTCCTGGTAGACGAGATGTATAAGAACGTGGGCAAGCATTTCCGTATTGCGATTGGCAAGCCGATTCCATGGCAGACTTTCGACCACAGCAAGTCGGCTACCGAGTGGGCGCAGTATGTGAAGGATAGTGTTTATAAACTGTAAAGTTAGTAGTATCAAGTAGAAAATTGTAGAAATCATATCGTAATTATATAGAATATATAGAGAAGAGTAGTATGGAAGAAGAAATCATCCAACCGATTGATAAGGAGCTGCTTAAGAGCGAACTGACTCCAGAAAAGCAACTTCGAATGACAAACAAGAGCCACAATGAGATTTACATTGTGACAGCCAATGATTCGCCTAATGTCTTGAAAGAGATTGGACGTTTGCGTGAAATCGCTTTCCGTGAAGCGGGAGGTGGTACTGGTAAGTCGATGGACCTTGATGAATTCGATTTTGGTGACAACTGCTACAAGCAGCTCATCGTTTGGAATCCGGAGGCTGATGAGATTATCGGTGGTTACCGTTATCTCCTAGGCAAAGACTGGCAGCTCGACGAGAAGGGCCAGCCTAAGCTAGCCACCAGTCACATGTTCCATTTCTCAGACAAGTTCCTGAAGGAATACATGCCTTATACGGTAGAGTTGGGCCGTTCGTTTGTATCATTGGAATATCAGAATGTGCGCACCAACACCAAGAGCATCTTTGCCCTTGATAATCTGTGGGATGGTTTGGGCGCCTTGACGGTTCTCTATCCGGAAGTGAAGTATTTCTTCGGCAAGATGACGATGTATCCGTCTTACATCCGTCGCGGCCGCGACATGATTCTCTATTTCCTGAAGAAGCACTTCGATGACAAGGAAAACCTCGTCATTCCGATGAAGCCATTGAAGTTGGAGACTCCTGAGAGTGAGCTTGCTGCCATCTTTACGGAAGATGATTTCCGTGCTGACTATCGCATTCTGAATCATGAGATTCGCCAGCTCGGTTTCAATATTCCTCCTCTGGTAAATGCCTACATGAACCTCAGTCCTACCATGAAGCTCTTTGGTACAGCCATCAATTATGGCTTCGGCGATGTAGAGGAGACGGGCATTCTCATTGCCGTGGATGAAATCCTGGAGGAGAAGCGTATCCGCCACATCAACAGCTTTATTGAGGAACATCCTGAGGCGCTGAAGATTACAAGCGGTGCCAACAAGATTTTCTACAAGGAAAAAGAATAGTATTTTACTCTTCACTCTTCACAGATATGGCTTAACGGTCTATTAGTTAGGTAGTTATAGCGGTGAAGAGTGGGGACTCACTCTTCACAACTCTTCACCACTCTTCACCGCCCACACCCTCAGTGTTTATAGGGGTTTCAGCCGATTTGGTGAAGAGTGAAGAGTAAAAACGAGAGTAGTCTTTTTACAGATAGTTCAGCTGAATTTTATCTCCCGACGTATCATTTTGTGCCTGGCAATGGCACAAAGTTGCCCTGGTAAAGGGCAATATCTTGCCATAACCAGGCAGTAAATGGAATAAGGCAAAGAATGCCAATATTCCATTATACTGGGTGTTCTTAAAATGAATTGCAATATGGACAGAAAATTATCAATCAGATTTTATAAAGACCGGGAGGTAAGAGCGGTTTGGGACGGGGAACACAACAAGTGGTGGTTCTCCGTGCTGGATATTATTGGTGTATTGAACGAGCAGGACGATTATTCCAAGAACCGTAATTACTGGAAGTATCTGAAAACTAAACTGAAGAAGGAAAATAATGAACTGGTTAGTGCTACTAACCAGTTGAAATTACAAGCTCCTGACGGCAAATTGCGTTTGACCGATGTCCTCGACAACGAAGGTATTATGCTGCTAGCCAGGAATTTTCCTAACAATAAAGCTGCCGATTTTCTGGATTGGTTTACCTATAGCGATAATACCATTGATGGGCAGAGTCGCAAGAAAGCATACACTCTTTTTGAGAGTGAACTGATAAATTCCATTACAGAAGGCTCAGTCAAAGGTTTGCAGCAGATACATGCTTTCCTCTTTGGTGGTCTATACGATTTTGCGGGACAAATCCGAACTGTGAATATTGCAAAGGGCGGCTTCCAGTTTGCCATGGCGCAGTATCTCCCACAAACACTTGCTGGAATCGAACAGATGCCGGAAAGTACGCTGGATGAAATCATCGACAAATACGTAGAAATGAACATTGCTCATCCTTTCCGTGAGGGGAATGGCAGAGCTACGCGCATTTGGCTTGACTTGATATTAAAGTGCAGGCTGAAAAAATGTGTGGATTGGAGTCTTATTGACAAGAACGATTATTTGGCTGCGATGACACAGAGTGTTGTTGATAGCAGTCGTATCAAACAGCTTATTTCCAATGCTTTAACTGATAAGATTGAAGACCGTGAGATCTTCATGAAGGGCATAGACTATTCTTATTATTATGAGCAGGTGGACGAGTAAATAAGAAGAAAAAAATAACACGGACAAATTGAATTTGTCCGTGTTGTTTTTTTTCTTTGCTTTTTATTTCTATGTTTTCCACCTCGGAACTCATAGACTTAGAAGCCTTTCGTCTTGGTGCAATAAATGCTTGCCATCATTTACGCAAAAGAATGTTTGATTAAAAAGCGCGAATTCAACAAGCAAGTGTAAAATTACTAAATGCTTTTGCACTTGCTTGTTCCATTAGAAGAAGATATTACTCGCTTCATAGTTGTATTACCTAGGCTTTTTTCAAAAACTTCCTTAAATGATATTCTTGGTTCCAACAAAAAGTATTATTTTTGCATCCTATAAAAGAAATATGCAATGATGAGAAGAAAGACAACTTATAATTTTTTGCAAATCGTTATCATAACCGTTTTGTTTCTGCTGGTTTCATGTGGCGGGAATCGTTTTGTGGATTCCAAGATGGCAAGTGCTGATAGTTTGATGGATGTCTGTCAGGATTCGGCACAGACAGCCTTAGCCATGCTTGATAGTCTGAAGGCGCAGAAGCCTGATATGAGTAAGGCTCAACAGATGCATTATGATCTGATTTATGCCAAGGCGATGAACAAGAGCTTTGTGGATTTTACCACAGATAGCGTGATGAAGCGGGTGGTTGCCTATTATGACAGGCACGGCTCTGTGAATGAGCGAATGCTGGCATATTATCTTTTAGGCTGTGTGTATCGGGATCTGCAGGATGCCCCTACTTCTCTCGATAACTACAATAAGGCAGTGGAATTGGCTGATACCACGAGTGCTTCGTGTGATTATGCCTTGTTGGCTAGGATTCATGGCGCTATGCTAGTTTTGTATAACAAGGAATCTTCTCCTCTGATGTCGATAAAAGAAGCGAAGCTTGCTGCTAAATACGCTTGGATGGCTAAGGATACATTGGCAGCAGTGGTTGCTTATCGCAACCAAGTTGGCGGTTATTATGACTTGGGCAATTCGGATTCAGTCTTGAGTATTTCCCTCAAAGCCCATGATTTCTGCAGAAAAAATGGGCTGGTTACAGAAATGTATCATGGTTTGAATGCTATCATAGATGTCTATATTAACAGGAAAGACTATAAGCGTGCTGGTTATTATATCCAGATGATGCGGCAAAAAGCAGATCAGTTTATTACCCCAAGTCAGGTTCGTAGAGGTAGTGAACTCTTATATTATAATATAGGTAGATATTATTGCGGCATAGGCAAGGTGGATGAGGGAATTGGTTATTTCCATAAGATTCTTACGGCAGACCATATTACTTTTACACATAAAGAGGCGGCTTATGGAGGATTACATACTGCTTATCAGCTCAAGGGAATTCCTGATTCCATATCCAAGTATGCCCAGCTGTTTGTCAATGCCAATGATTCTTCCTATAGGCATAGCACTGTGGAGTCTATGTATAATATACAATCCATGTATGATTATCAGCATTACCAGCAGCGAGCTTTGAAAGCACAGACGGAGAATCAGCTGCTGTGGTTATCTATGGCTTTGGGTGTCGTTGTCTTGATTTTTGTTGCTGTTGTTGTCTTTTTATACATACGCAAGCAGATGAAGCGGAGAAAGGCTGTATTGGCTGGAATAAACGCAGACTATAATAAGGTGCTTGATGAGTATAAACGTTCTGTTGCCGATTTGAAAATGATAGAAAATAATTTTGAACAATATAGGCAGAAGAAAGAACAGGAAATCCAGCAGATGAATCTGGCTCTGAATTCTTTTCATCAGGTTGGTGAAAATGAGAACTGGATGACGGAGATTAGCTTGCTTGATAATGAACTGGTGAATCATTTCCATGCGCAGGCAAATGGAGTGAATTGCAAGATCTCAGATAGTGAATGGGAAAAGTTGAAATCATTGGTCGAAAAGCAACAGCCTGATTTTATTCGCTTCATTTCTGCTTCTGACAAAGGATTAACAGACAGGGAATATCTTGTAGCCATATTGGTAAAACTACATTTCATCCCTTCTGAGCTGTCACTTTTATTGGGTGTCGGGTCGCAGCAAATAACCAATATCCGTTCGAAAATCAACAGCAAGCTATTTGGTAAAAGCGGAGCCAAAACCCTTGATGCCAATATCTGGAGGATATAATTGCCATCAGTGTAAAAAATGTAATATGATGTGTAAGGTATTCAATTCTAATATGTTATATTAGTTGGATTTCGTGATAAATGTAAAACGTGTAATCAAAAGATTCGCCTCATAACTTTATTTTTTATATCTTTGCCCCCAAAAAATGAAGTTATGAGACGAATCTTTTTTTTATACAACTTTGCTGTTTGTATTAATGGCACAATACCCACAGGTTTCTTTTGCAGAAAAAAGAAATCTAATCTTTACGGTCTTTAAGGTTAATCCTTCAAAGGATCCAAAAGATATTCCTCAAAGGACAATTATGATGATGCCGAGTGTTGCAATAGATGAATATGAGCTTTTCTTTTCTGACTTTCATCCATCATATATAATAAGGTTGGAAGATGAAGATGGATATGTTGTTTTCGAACAGAGTATTCCCGAAGGTGTTCTGCAACAAGAAATTCCTTCAGAATTGAAAGGTGACTATAGGCTGATTTTGAATCAAGGGAACAGATTATTTATTAGTAATATTCTTTTGTAAATTCAACTATTATTAATACTTAAAAAATGAGTATGTATAATCTCTATTTTTTGAAAATATATGATCATCACCAATCTGGTTTTGTGACCTATATGAATGAACTTATTGTAGGCTTACAGCAACAGTGTGATGCAAAACTCAACGTTGTTATTTTAGCTAGTCCAACTTCCAAACTGCTTCTTAAGGAAGCGAATGGGATAAAAGAATATAGCATTCCTTCCATAAAGAATCAGTCAAGTGAAAAGATAGCTTGTATTCTAAAACGATTTGTTGTAGAATCGGAAAAGACTGTATTCTTTATCAATTATGCTCCATCGTATCCGACTGTCAAAATGCTTAGAGAATATTTCCCGTATGGCAAAATTGTGAATGTTATTCATGATTTTATGTGGGCAACGTACTTGCTAGGTGATGTGGAACGATTTCAGAGAATTTTGCTCCATCAAGAATGTTGCAAGTACACCAAAATAATTGAAGATATTTACCAAGATGGTTATCTTAGCAATCTTTCCGTAGATAAGGTAGTGTGCCTTTCGGAAGATGCTTTGCAAATTTTAAAGGATATTTATAAGATTCCTAAAGAAAAAATCATCTTAATATATAATGGATTGAATGATGAAGCTAATGCTGCAAGATTTTCTTGTGAATTGAGACGAAAAATGGGTATTTCACAGCACGAGAAAATACTTGTATATGTTGGTCGTGTTACATACCAAAAAGGTATCATTAATGTTCTTGAATGCTACAATTTTATTTTGCGTAAAGTGCCAGAATGTTTGCTTGTTATTATTGGTCAAATTGATGATAATATCCAGGCTTCAATAACGGAACGCTTCAATCATCGAGTATTAATGACAGGTGAGTTGCCGAAACAAAAGGTTTATGAGTGGTATAATATTGCTGATGTAGGTTTACTTCCCTCATATTATGAGCAATGTAGTTACACAGGCATTGAGATGAAGATGTATGGTCTACCTGTTGTTGCCTCTGATGGATTGGGAGTAAGAAATATGTTTGATGTAAACAATGGAATCATTGCAAATATTGAAAATCGAAATTGCCCCAAAGAGTATCAGGTGAATTTAGGAAATGCTATAGTTAAGGCTTTGAGTTTGTCTTCTTCAAAAATCAAAAATTTACGTAAGAAAACAAGAGAGCATTACCTAAAGCAATATAAGGCAACCGTCATGTCTGAAAAGTATGTTTCTCTATTAAAAAGTTTTTCTAGTATGAAAACTAGTAAATATACATAATTACGAAAAGTCTTTTTTAGACACAAATATATATTATTAATATTTAAAAAGTAAAGCTTATGGAAAAAGTAAAGCAAATTAAGCTCATTGAGCAGCCAAAAGAAGACATTAGACTTAGTGAACAGGACGAGTCTTCTTTGTTTGGTGGTTTTTATTGTCCTGGTTCTTACCATGATGGAGGTATTTTTGGCGGAGATAGTTGCTCTAGCCGTTATAGCTCAAGTGGTTCATGCAGTGGTGGCGCAAATTATTGCGGAGACTTTACTGAATGTACTTTGAAATTAGCGTAGTCTTCAATCTAAAAGTTCTATCTAAAAGTATACCTGTGCGTACGCACAGGTATACATGAAAATAAAATAGCTTATGTGGTCTAGATATACATATTTCTTTAAGTCTAAAAACAAATGTTTTCTTTATAATTCATTGTCTAATAGTTTAGCAGAATTAAAATTGGAAGACTATGAGATGTTGGAAAATTTAAGAGCGAATAATTTGCCTTTGGCTGATGAAGAACTAGAAAAGCAATTACGCCAACTAAAAGTAATTGTAGATAATGATATGGATGAAATAAATAAAGTAAAATATATAAATCTATTAAACCGAAATGAAAATAGAAGATTAATATTGACTATTAATCCAACTTTAGCTTGTAATTTCAATTGCCCATATTGTTTTGAAAATGAGCATTCAAACATCTATATGCATGATTTAGTAGAAGAAAAGATAATTCTGTTTATAAAGAAACATGTAGGTTTAAAAGCTCTTGATGTGACTTGGTTTGGTGGAGAGCCTTTGCTGGCTTTTGACAGGATTGTCAGTATGACAAAAAAAATGCAAAACTTGGGGCTAAATTATAAAGCCGGAATGATAACTAATGGTTATTTACTAACGGAAAAAGTAATTTCTAAGTTGGAATCTTTAGCAATCTCATCTATTCAAATTACCATTGATGGAATGGCTGATTTACATAATACTCGTAGATGTCTGAAATCTGGCAAACCTACATTTGACAAAATACTTCAAAATATAGATTTGTTGCAAAAAGTGAATCCACAAATACGACTTAATGTGCGTGTAAATGTAGATAAAACAAACTATGCAGACTTTTTGGAATTATATAAGTTTCTTAAGGATAAGCATTATCCTACATTAAATGTAAACCTGGCTTTCGTTAAAGACATGACAGGATGCTATAAGTGTAATCATTCTTATGATATGCAAGAACAAGCCCAAATAGTCAAGGATTTGTTGCAGAAATATGGATTGGACTTTTCTATGGTATTTCCTCGGTCAGAGCGATACGAATGTGCTATTAGAAACAGAAATGCGCTTGTTATTGGTCCTGAAGGAGAACTCTATAAGTGTTGGAATGACGTAGGAAACAAGAGTAAAATTATAGGAAACATAGATGGTAAGATAACCAATGAAGCTTTGTTACTCCGCTATTTGGTAGCAGCAGATCCTTTTGAAGATCCAAAGTGTCAAGAATGTTTTCTACTTCCTGTTTGTGGTGGCGGCTGTCCTTATTCTAGAATACAGAATGAATATGAGGGAACAAATATCAATACATGCTTGTATATAAAAGATCATTTAAAGGACTTTTTAGTTACGCATGCAGAATACAAAAATTATTTGAGTAGTAATTTAAACAAATAATATATGAAACATCTAACTTTTATTATCCTAGGCATGTTGTTTAGCTTGTCCTGCAATGCTGTTAGCAACGATAGTATTTTTCTGGAAGGAAAAGTCTTTGATAAGCTAACCCACGTACAAGTTCCTGGATGTTTAGTGGAAGTTCTGAATGGAAGTGATAGTGCTTTAGTAAATTCACAGATTGCTCAGCAAACATGGATAACTTCAGGAGAGGAAAGTGTGTATGCTATATACAATATGAAGATACCACGCCAAGTTGGACGATATATTCTTCGTATTTCTATGGCGGGTTATGATACAACCTATGCGGATTTAGTGATAGACAAGGTTCATGAAAGGACTTGGAAAATAGATGTTAAGCCTGTATATATATCACGAGTTAAGTCCGTGGATTTGGATGATGTGGTGGTGAAAGCAACAAAAGTGAAATTCTACCATAAAGGTGATACTTTGGTTTATAATGCCGATGCATTCCAATTGGCGGAAGGTTCTATGTTGGATGCCCTTATTAGGCAGTTGCCTGGTGCGGAATTGCGCAAGGATGGGCAGATATATGTAAATGGAAAATTTGTGGATAACCTGCTGCTCAATGGAAAGGATTTTTTCAGGGGTGATAATACTGTTATGTTAGAGAACTTGCCTAACTATATGGTGAGTTCCATTAATGTATATGATAAACTCGGGAAAAACAGCAAATTTGCAGGATACGAAATGGCGGATGATAAGCAATATGTGATGGATGTGAAATTGAAAAAGCAATATTCTATTGGATGGACAGGCAATGTTGAGGGTGGAGGTGGAACCAAGGAACGTTACCTCGGCAGATTCTTTGCTATGCGTTTTACAGACCATTCACGATTGGCGATTTATGGCAATGCCAATAACTTAAATGACTCCCGAAAGCCTGGAGAAAATGATAATTGGAGTCCTTCAAATTTGGGAGGAGGTTTGAAAGAACAGCAATTTGGAGGTATAGATTATTTTATAGACGACCGTAACGGCAAGTATAATCTTGATGGAAATGTACAAGTGAAACATCAAGAGACCACTAGCATTACTCATACAAATCGGAAAAACTTCCTTTCTGGTGGTGATACTTACGAGCGTATGGTTAATTCTAATCGAAATCAAGAATTGATTTTCAATACTTCTCATCGCTTGTACTTTGAGGGGAAAAATATCAACTTGGAATTATTGCCAAAGATAAATTTCCATAAGTTTGACAATACGACAAACTATTCCTCATTGTCCTTGTCAAAGGATTTCGCTTCGTTCGGGAAGAAGCAGTTAGATAGCCTATTTTCTATGAACTTAGGTAAGGAACTTTTGAATTTCGCAATCAATAGGAATCTACAAAATGGCAAGTTGAAAGGGCATACTTTGGAGACTAGTATATCTGCTAATTCTGTCATTAAGTTCAAAAACTCACCAGACAACATTAACTTATATGCTGATGCTAGTTACCGGGACGCTAAAGAAGAACATTTTGACCATAATTTGATAGAATATTATGACCAAGGTGCTAAGTCCTTGTCGGATTTCAGAAATCGCTACTTTGACAATATGCCTAACAAGGGATATCATCTGACGGGGAAGGTTACTTATACATACCCTTCTGGAAAGTGGTACACTTTGTTTTTGTCATACAAATATGAGCGGGATTACAAATCAAGCCATTCTTTCCTTTACCGTTTAGACCAATTAGATGGCTGGGGGGAGGATTCCATGGAGAAATTGGGGAGTTTGCCGTCTATGGAAGCTTATCAAAGGATGCTGGATGCCCCTAACAGTTACCATAGTCGGTTGTATGAAGATAATCACCAGCTAGACCCGTTTCTAAATTGGCAAGTTAAGGGTGCCAAAGGTATATGGAGTGGACAGTTTAGAATGCCTGTTTCATATAAAACCAGGACTTTGCGTTACCATCGTGGTGAAGTAGATACCACTTTTACCAAGCGAACAATACTGTTAAGTATTTACAGTACTTATGCAAATTGGAAAAGCAACGACAAAAAGAAAGAGTTCCGAATATCATACGATGTAAATTCTAAAGCTCCTGATATGAATATGTATCTTAACATACGTGACACGACAGATCCTTTGAATATAACTTTGGGCAACTTGAACTTGAAAAATGCCTATGATCATACGGTGAAAAGTTCTCTGACTCGAATGTATCCAAAAAGACAAATGTTGATGGGAGTGGAAGCAGAGTACAGTGTATCGACTAATGAAATTGCTATGGGGTATAGTTATGATACAAAAACAGGTATTCGTACATTCTGTCCTGATAATGTTAATGGAAATTGGAAGGGGTGGATTAATTTGGGGCTTATAACCCCTCTTGACAAAAAGAAGGCATTGGTTCTGCAAGCTGTCTTGGGAGCCAATTATAGACGCAATGTTGATTTCGTCGGTCTGAATGGAAACGCTGCTTCACGAAGTGTTGTTAAGACGAGTGGTTTACAAGAGAATGTTAGCCTGCAATGGCGCTTGGGAAAGTCTTCGCTCTCCTTTAAGTCAAAAGGTGATTGGGGGCATACAACAAGTACTCGTCAGGACTTCCAGCCATTCAATGCTATAAATATAAATAATGGGTTAACAGCGCAGGTTCTGTTGCCATGGAAATTCCAACTAGGTACAGACTTAACACTTTATAGTCGTCGTGGTTATGCCGATAAGGAAATGAATACTGATGATTTTGTTTGGAATGCTCGCCTTTCACGTTCATTTTTCAAGGGGAGAATATTGGCTATGATAGATGGATTTGATATATTGGGACAGTTGAATAATATTACTCGCATGATGAATGCACAAGCTATTACGGAAACTTATAGCAATGTAATTCCACGTTATGTGATGTTCCATATTTCATACAAGTTGAAGACAATGCCAAAGAAAAAATAATAAAGGTATGAAAGTAACAGTTTTAATGGTTGTCTATAATGGGGAGAAATATTTGGTGGAGTGCGTAAATAGTATCATTAACCAAACTTTTTCTGATTTTGAACTTCTTATCATAGATGATGGATCTACTTATAATAGTTTAGGGATTATCCAAGATTTTAAGGATAGGAGAGTTAGGGTTGTCCGTAATAAACATGATTATATAGGTTCTCTAAATCTTGGATTAAAAGAATCTCGGGGTGAGTATATTGCTCGTATGGATGTAGACGATATAATGGAAAGATACCGGCTACTTGTAGAAGGCTTGAAAGCAAAGACAGGCATAAGATGGATGAATCAATCGTTTATTACAAATTGGGGCAGTATGAATCTTGTAAATGCCATCTTGTTATTGTGTGAAGTAGCTTTGACAGAAGAAGATAATACTCATTTTCATTTAATAAGTGGAGCCGATTTTCCTGCAGCAACGAATTCGGAAATCATAGCTACTTGTAGTTCTGAAAAGGATAATTATATAGAATTTTTCCCCATGCCAACACCACGATGGAAAGAAGGTGGTATGAATAGATTGTTATATTTCCATCCTTTGGATATTCTAAATAGTAGAAATTCTATGGATAGGGAACGCTATATACGATTCTTGCAAGTTCAGCAAACTCTTGGTATCAAAAGGAAATTGTTGGATATAACATATTTTGGCGGTTCCACTTGGTGGAGTCTTTCTAGAACTTGTGTTGAATATCTTATACGTAATAAGTGTGAGAATAATATCTATGCAAGTATGCAGGATACCTACATCCCAGATGAAATGTTTTTTCAAACGTTGCTTTTGAATTCTCCGATGAAAGAGTTTCTAAGAAATGATAATCGGCGTTATATTGTGTGGAGCGTTAAAAATGGGCATATTCCAGCCAATTTGGATATGGAAGATTATGATGCAATACAAAAGAGTCGCTGTTTGTTCGTAAGAAAAACAGATAAAATATGCTCTTGGAAGCTAATTAATCGAATTGCACGGCAGAGAAAAATGTTAGATAGTCAATCTTTTGGTGAATTGAATTAGTGAAATGTTTAAGAATTTGTCCTTTCCCCATTATCAGCAACTCGACGAAATGGACTGCGGTTCCACCTCGTTGCGGATGATAGCGAAATATTACGGTAAGGAGTATTCGGCAGAGATGTTGCGCAATCATTGCCACATCACCCGCAACGGTGTGTCGATGCTCGGCATCAGCGAGGCAGCCGAGTATCTGGGCTTTCGTACGCTGGGAGTGAAAATCACCATGGAACAGCTGATCCACGATGCCTCCCTGCCCTGCATCCTTCACTGGAACCAGAACCATTTCGTGGTCTGCTATAAGGTAAAGAAGAACCGGAGCGGGCGCTACCGCTTCTATATCGCAGATCCCGCTTCCCAGAAGTTGTGCTATACTGAAGAGGAGTTCATGCGCTGCTGGCTAAGCACCAGTGTGCAGGGACGGGACTGTGGTATGGCATTGCTGATGGTGCCGGGAGTGAACTTTGGCAAGCGCAAGGAGGAGTGCGAGAACCACAGGCAGAGTCTGGGGTTCTTTTTCAAATATCTCAAACCCTATCGTCGTCAGGTTGTGGTTCTCTTGCTGGGGATGTTGCTGGGCAGCTTGCTGCAGCTGGTGTTCCCTTTCCTGACCCAGGCGTTGGTTGACAGGGGTATCAATGGAAAGAACCTGGGCTTCGTCACGCTCATCCTCATCGCCCAGCTCGTGCTTTTCATCGCCCAGCTTAGCGTGAACTTTATCCGGGGCTGGATATTGCTGCATGTGAATACCCGAATTGACATTGCCCTGATTTCAGATTTCCTGGTCAAGCTGATGAAGATGCCGCTCCATTTCTTCGATACAAAGAAGATTGGCGACCTGATGCAGCGCATAGAAGATCATTCCCGCATAAAATCGTTCCTGATGGGCAACTCGCTGGGGTTCATCTTTTCTCTTGCCAACTTTGTCGTGTTTTCAGTTGTGCTCGGTTATTATAGCCTTTTCGTGCTTGGTGTGTTTTTGCTGGGAAACACCTTATATATATTATGGGTTGCATTCTTCATGAAGTATCGTCGTGAATTGGACTATAAGCGCTTCAGCCAGTCGGCTACCGAACGCAACAAGATGATTCAGCTGATACTGGGAATGCAGGACATCAAGCTTAACAACTGTGAGCGTCAGAAGCGCTGGGAATGGGAGCGTGTGCAGATGAGGCTTTTTCGCATCAGCGTGAAAGGGTTGACCATCGGTCAGTTTCAGCAGTCTGGTTCCGTTTTCTTCAGCCAGTCCACCAATATCCTCATTACGTTCATTGCAGCCCGTAACGTCATTCATGGCGATATGACGCTGGGTATGATGATGTCTCTCACCTATATCATCGGTCAGCTTTCCGCTCCTATCAACGACTTCATCAGCTTCATCCAGGCTGTCCAGGATGCCAAGATCAGCCTGGAGCGACTGAATGAGATTCATTCACAGCCCGATGAGGATACTGACCTTGATGACAAGGTTACCGAACTGCCTGAGGACAGGACCATCCGTGTAGAGCACGTTACCTTCAGCTATGATGGTGCTGAGCGAAATTATGCCCTCAATGACGTCAGCCTGGAAATACCAGAACGTAAGGTGACGGCGATTGTGGGAGAGAGCGGCTGTGGCAAGACCACGCTTATCAAGCTCCTGCAGGGTTTTTATCAGCCTAACCATGGAAGCATCAAGGTGGGTAATTTGCCGCTGACTTCCATAAATCCTCATTTTTGGCGCAGCGTGACAGGATCTGTGATGCAGGAGAGTTTCATCTTCAGTGATACTTTTGCCCACAATATTGCCCTTGACAGCGATTCTCTGGATGAGACTCGACTTTATCAGGCGGCAAAGATGGCTAATGTAGATGGTTTTATCCGCACGTTGCCTCTGGGTTATCATACGAAAATAGGTATGGAGGGTAATGGTGTGAGTCAGGGTCAGCGCCAACGCTTACTTATAGCTCGTGCCATTTATAAGAATCCGGAGTATATCTTTTTCGATGAGGCAACCAATGCCCTTGACACAACCAATGAATCGGAGATAATGCACCATTTGTATGAATTTTACCATGGAAGAACCGTGGTTGTGGCAGCTCACCGCCTGAGTACAGTGAAGAATGCCGACCAAATCGTAGTCATAGATCAGGGCAAGGTGGTTGAGGTTGGCAATCATGAATCGTTGACTGCCAAACGAGGCGCATACTATAATCTTGTGAAGAGTCAGTTGGAATTGGGAAACTAAAATGCTTTTTGTTGGTAAGCATCAGATTTCGTATGCCTGCTTTGTTTCTATACTATCGGCAGACTTATTCCGTTGATTTTCTGATAGATGTCGAGTGCATAGATATCCGTCATACCACTGATATAATCCAATATCGCCATGATTCGCTCCTCCAGATTCTCGTTCTCTATGTCGTACTGGCTGCTTACCCTTCTCAGGAGTTGCTTGGAGTAGAAGCGGGATGGATTCACGGCGGCATCGATGAAGACCTCCATCAGGGTAGCCATGATCTTGTAACCCGAAAGTTCGATGTCGAGAACCGGTTTGCTGGCATAGATTTTCTTGCGGGAAACCTGCGTACATTTCTGATAGGCTTGGCGCTGATGTTCGGCGATATGTTCGATGAGACATCCCTCGAAAGTGCCGGCAAGAATTTCCTCTTCGTGATTCAGAAAAACATTGACGCATTCGTTCTCCAGCTTTCCGATTACGCAGGCACGCATGTACACTACCTGTTCGTTTTCATCGGTCAACCCCTCATCCAGGATTCGCTGGCGAATCTTCTGCTGGGTTTTCTCGTCAAAGAATCCCAGCAGTAAGTCTGCAGTCTCCTCGAAGGATAAGATTTTGAGCTTGTGGGAGTCTTCGATGTCCATAATCTCATAACAGATGTCATCAGCTGCTTCTACCATATACACCAGCGGGTGGCGGGCATATTCCAGAGGCTCTCCCGGTTTCGATTTTCTCAGGATTCCCAACTCCTCAGCAACTTTCTGGTAAGATTCTGCTTCGGAAGTAAAAAATCCAAACTTGCCGTGCTTCCCTGCCAAACTGCTGGCAAAAGGATATTTTACGATGGCAGCAAGCATAGGATAGGTCATCACGAAACCACCCTGGCGGCGCCCTTTAAACTGATGCGTCAGGATTCTGAAGCCGTTGGCATTACCCTCGAAATGGGTGATGTCGTCCCAGAACTCGGCAGAAACTTTATCTTTCAATCCCTGTCCGGCACCCTCGCTGAAGAAAGTCTGGATGGCTTTCTCGCCAGAATGACCGAAAGGAGGATTGCCCAGATCATGCGCCAGGCAGGCGGCACTCACGATGGTTCCGATTTCCTCGAAGAGCGTATCCTTCAGCTCCGGGCGCTTCTGGATGATGTGACGGGAGATGTCGTTGCCCAGCGACATACCCACACTTGCCACTTCCAGGCTGTGGGTGAGACGGTTGTGGACGAAGATGCTGCCCGGAAGAGGGAAGACCTGCGTCTTGTTCTGCAACCGGCGGAATGCCGAAGAGAAGATGAGACGGTCGTAATCGCGCTTGAATTCTGAGCGGTCATCGTGGCGCTCTGCATGCTTGTGTTCCTGTCCGAAACGCTTGTTTGATATGAGTTGTTTCCATTCCATATTATTGTATTACTTGATTCTGTAGCGCAAAAATACACTAAAGTAAGCACAAATCAAAATAAAATATGATAAATTACATGTTTTTATCCTCAAAAAATCATTTATTCCATCAAAATTGCTTATTTTTGCAGATTATTAAACTCAGACACAGATAAAAAAGAAAAAGTCATGATAAAAGTACAGATTATCAACAAGGGGCATCAGCCTCTACCTGCGTTTGCCACACCTCAGAGTGCCGGTATGGCTTTGCGTGCAAACATCGATGAGGCAATCGTGCTTCATCCTATGGAGCGCCGATTGGTGCCAACCAGTCTTTATATGGCTTTGCCTGCAGGGGTATGAAGCGCAGATTCGTCCTCACAGCGGTCTGGCTTTGAAGCATGGCATTTTCTTGTCTAATGGATATTTTGGAAAAAGTTGGATAGGACCAATAAGCCAGTATCCAATACAAAATATCAGTAGTTTCAATATGTTTAGGTTGAGAACTGCACAAATATTGGGTCTTATGCGTAAGATGGTAAAATAGGGTGATAAATCACACCAGGAAAGGTCGTTTCTTGATAATGGACTTTTCCTGGTGGTTTTAATTGAATTATTTCATTTGTTATGAAAACTGTAAAAAATATAATAAAATCTTTACTTGTTGTTTTAATAGTCATTTATGTAATATCGACTTGTATACCAATAATACATACAAGGACTACTGTCTGTTTTAAAAATTATACAAAGGATACTTTGTTCGTTGGGGTATCTCTCTATGATAATATTGATAGTGTAAATAATATGCTGTTTCCAAATTATGCACGCTATGATGACTTGGATACAATAATTGTTTTCCAACATAAATACTTAAATGTCCATCCCACAGATTTTGTGCTTCCTGATTCGCTATGTAGTGGTGACCCTAACTATTTGTTTAATGAGCATGATACTTGTTATTTCTTCTTAGTTAAGTGGAAAGATGCCAAGAACTATTCTTTTGATGAAATACGTAAGAAGAAGTTATATCATAGATTGATTGTCACTAGAGATAAAAAAGGCAAATTTAATACAGACATTAGATATTGAAGAGTATGAAATGTTGTAATCGTATTTTAAATATTGCACATTTATCGTTCTGCAGCGCAAAAATACAGGAATCTGCGCATAATTCAAAATAAAAATAGATAAATTATATCATTTTTGCTTATAAAATGCGATTATTCGCCTAAAAAGCAGTATTTTTGCAGAAAAATAGAAAAATATGCAGAAAGTACAGATTATCAATAAGGGGCATCAGCCTCTCCCTGCGTTTGCCACACCTCAGAGTGCGGGCATGGATTTGCGTGCTAATATCGATGAGGCTATCGTGCTTCATCCTATGGAGCGTAGACTCGTTCCAACGGGGCTTTTCATGGCATTGCCGGCTGGTTATGAAGCGCAGATAAGACCTCGAAGCGGACTGGCACTGAAGCATGGTATTACTGTGCTCAATACGCCGGGTACCATCGATGCCGACTATAGAGGCGAAATCATGGTGCTGCTCATCAACTTCTCACAGCAGGACTTCGTCATCAATGACGGCGAGCGCATTGCACAAATGGTGCTTGCCAAGCACGAACAATGCGACTTCATCGAGGTAGAAGAACTCGACGAGACAGAGAGAGGCGCTGGTGGCTATGGTCATACGGGAGTAAAATAAAAAGAAAGGAATCGAATCGTGAAATTCAGTTTGAGAAATACTGCTATCTGGATGGTCGTGGGGCTGATAGGCTCTGCGGCTTTGCCGTCTATGGCCCGTAAGGTAAAAGTGAAACACGTGGCGCAGCAGGCGGTAGCGGTGAAGGACTCGCTCAGTCCTAACGACCGCAAGCGTTTTGAATACTTCTTCCTGGAGGCGGGAAGGCAACATGCAGCCAACAACTATTCTGCTGCGATGGACCTCTTTGAGCATGCCCGACAGATAGATCCGAATGCCGCAGAGACATACTTCTATCTCTCGATGTATCACTCTCAACTGAAGCAAGATTCGCTCGCCCTTCACTATATGGAGAAGGCAATACAGCTGGCTCCGGAAAACCAGACCTATGCCGAGAATCTTGCCCAGCATTATATCGGCAAGCAGCAGTATGACAAGGCGATAGATGCCTACGAAGACCTCTATGCCCGCAATCATGGCAATACCGATGCCCTGCATATCCTGGTGCAGCTGTATCAGCAGCAGAAGAACTTCCCGATGATGCTGAAGACCATTTCGCGTCTGGAAACCGAGGAGGGTGAGAGCGAGCAGTATACGCTTTCCAAGATGCGCATCTACGAAATGATGGACGACAAGAAGGCTGCCTATAAGGAATTGAAGTCGCTGGTAGATGCCCATCCGCTCGACATGGTTTACAAGACGATGCTGGGCAACTGGCTCATGCAGCATCACCGCCAGAAGGAAGCCTTCAAGATGTTTACGGATGTGCTGAAGGAGGAGCCGGAGAATTCCTATGCCCAGATGTCGCTCTACGACTATTACAAGGCAACCCAGCAGGAAGACCAGGCTCATCAGATGCTGGATAAAATACTGCTCAGTCCGAAGACGGATCTGGAAACCAAGGTGATGATGTTCCGCTCGTTTATCCAGGACAATGAGACCCATGGTGGCGATTCCACCCAGGTGGTGGCGCTCTTCGACAAGGTGCTCGATGTGCCGCAGCCATCGGCTGATGTAGCTGAAATGCGTGCAGCCTATATGAGTCTGAAGAAGATGCCGGACAGCATCATTGGCAAGGCTTACGAGAAGGTGCTTGCCATCGCACCGGACAATGTCAATGCCAGACTGCAGCTGGTGCAGCTGCTCTGGAATCAGAAAGATTATACATCGGTAATCGCCCAGAGCAAGGCGGCTCATGAGTATAATCCGGAAGAAATGGTGTTCTATTACTTCGGTGGAATGGCGCATTATCAGAAAAATGATGAGGATGCGGCGCTCCATGAATTCCGTCAGGGCGTGGCACAGGTAAGAGCCGATGCTTCTCCTGACCTGGTTTCTGATCTCTATGCCGTCATGGGCGACATCCTTTACAAGAAGAAGGACAAGCAGGCGGCTTATGCGGCTTACGACTCTTGTCTGCAATGGAAGGATGATAATGTGATGGCGCTGAACAACTATGCCTATTACATGAGCGAGGAAGGCACCGACCTGCATAAGGCAGAATCGATGAGCTATAAGACCGTGAAGGCGGAACCTAACAACGGCACTTATCTGGATACCTATGCATGGATCCTGTTCAAGGAAGAGCGCTATGCCGATGCCAAGACTTATATCGATGCTGCTCTCAAGAACTGCGATTCTACCGAGAATAACAGTACGATATTGGAACATGCCGGCGACATCTATGCCATGAACGGAATGATAGATGACGCCATGAAATACTGGAAGCAGGCGCTGGACGGCGATGGACAGAATGCCGTCCTGAAATGGAAAATAAACAATAGACAATATATTACCGAGGATGAACTGCTGCGTCGTAACAGACCGGCAAAGAAGGAATCGGTAACGAAGAAAATCATTAAGAAAGGTAGAAAGAGATGAAAAAGAATAAATGGATGTTGATGGGTGCCGGAGCTGCCATGATGCTGATGGCTGCTTGCGGAACCAGCAGACAGGTACAGGGAACCGGCAAGGTTGATGCCGGCAAGCAACAGACATCTGTCAAGGCAGACGAGCAGGGTGAAAGCTTCAGCCAGCGTGCTTTCCTGCAGATGGTTTCGGATAATCAGGTCTACGCCAAGGATATTGTGGGCAAGATGGATTTCACTATCCTGATGGGAGACAAGGAAGTGAGCGTTCCTGCCAAGTTGAGCATGCGCAAGGACCAGCTGGTGCGTATCCAGATCTTCATGCCTTTCCTGGGCAGTGAGTTGGGGCGTCTCGAGTTTGCTCCTGATTATGTGTTGATTCTGGACCGTTATCACAAGCAGTATGTCAAGGCAGACTATACGCAGGTGGATTTCCTGAAGAAGCAGGGCATCTCGTTCTATACCTTGCAGGCGTTGTTCTGGAATCAGCTGATTCTGCCGGGCGAAAAGGAGGTGACCAAGTCAAACCTCAAGAAGTTTGACGTCAACCTGAATGCTGCCGGCAACGAGGTTCCGGTAACCGTCAAGAATGGCTATATGACCTATGCCTGGAATACCAGTCGCGAGAACGGGCGCATCACATCGGCTGATGTCAACTATCAGAGCTCGCAGCATGGCACATCCCGTCTGCATGTAGACTACAGCAAGTTCAAGAGTGTGGGCGTGAAGATGTTTCCGGCAACACAGGTGATGTCGTTTATGACTACTGCAACCCAGAAGAAGCAGGAAATGAAACTTATCCTCAATCTCAACGAGGTGAAGACAGATAGTAACTGGAGTACTCAGACCGAAATTTCAAAGAAATACAAGCAGGTTTCGCCTGAAGAAGCACTTCGCAAAATTATGAGTATCTGATGAAACGTATCCTATTATTAATGATGGCTCTGGTTTTCTCGCTGGCTCCCTATGCCCAGAAACAGGTGCAGAAGAAGCGACCGGTAAGAAAGACCGCAGTGGCTGCCAAGCCTCAGCACAGAAATAAAAGACCGGTGAAGCATTCTGCCCCTACCAGGGCAGAACGCAAGGCGGCTACCTACAGCAATGCTTCTATCCGAGGATTGCAGGGACAGCGTGCGTCTATCCAGAAGAAAATCAGGGAGCAGGAACAGGCGCTCCGCAGGAATCAGGCGGATGTGAAGAAGCGACTGGAAGACCTGATGATATTGAACGGTGAGATAGACCAGAGTCAGAAGAAGATTGATGGCATCCAGAAGGATATTCATCATATCGACGGAAATATCGGTATCCTGCAGGCGCAGCTGAAAACCCTTCAGCAGCAGTTGCAGGACAGAAAGAACAAGTATATCCGCTCCATGAGATATATGAGCAGACATCATACGGTACAGGACAAGCTGATGTTCATCTTCAGTGCCAAGAATCTTACCCAGATGTATCGCCGACTTTCCTTCATCCGCCAGTATTCTTCCTATCAGAAGGTGCAGGGCGAGGCTGTAAAGGCAAAGCAGAAGCAGGTGAACGAGAAGCATGTGCAGCTGCAAAACGTAAAGGGACACAAGAACACCTTATTATATAAGGGCAAGCAGGAGAAGACTGCACTCGAAGGCAAGCAGACCCAACAACAGGAGATGGTACACGGACTGCAGAAACAGCAGAAGACCATTCAGGCTGTCATTGCTGACCAGCGTCAGAAGGATGCGGCAATCAATGCCCAGATTGACCGCTTGATTGCTCAGGAAGTAGCCAAGGCTCGTGCCCGTGCTGCTGCCGAGGCTAAGAAGAAGGCTGCTGCAGCTGCTGCCGCCAAGAAACGTGCTGAGGAATTGGCGCGTAAGAAGGCTGCTGCCGAGGCTGCTGCAAGAGAGAATGCACGTCGTATTGCTGAGGCGAAGGCTCGTGAAGCTGCTGCCGAGGCGGCAAGAAGAAAGGCTGCCGAAGAGGCAAGGCTGGCTGCTGAGGCTGCAAGAAAGGCTCAGGAAGAAGCGGCTGCTCAGGCTGAAGCGAAGGCTAAGGCAAAAGCGCAGGCTAAGGCGCGTGCTGCTGCCGAGGCTGCCCAGCGTGCTGCTGCAGAACAGGCTGCACGTCAGGCTGCTGCTGAACAGGCGGCAAGAAAGGCTGAAGCTGAACGAAGGGCTGCTGAGTTGAAGGCTAAGGCGGACGAGGAGCGCCAGGCTCGTGAGATTGCTGCTGCCAAGAAGGAGGCGCAGGAGGCGGCTACCTTGAGTTCGGTAGACCGTATGCTGAGTGGCGGATTCGAGGCAAACCGTGGTCGTCTGCCAATGCCTATCAGCGGCGGTTATCGCATCGTCAGCCACTTCGGACAGTATAATGTACAGGGCTTGAAGGGTGTTACCCTCGACAATAAGGGTATCAACATTCAGGGCAAACCGGGTTGTGTGGCTCGCAGCATCTACGATGGTGAGGTGAGTGCCGTATTCGGATACGGTGGCATGTGGAATGTATTGGTTCGTCATGGTGCCTACATCTCTGTTTACTGTAATCTGAAATCGGTCAGCGTTCATAAGGGACAGAAGGTAAGTACCCGTCAGGCTTTGGGTGCCGTGGGTTCCGACAACATCCTCCAGTTCCAGCTTCGCAAGGAGACTGCCAAGCTCAACCCAGAGGCTTGGTTGAGCCGATAATGTATGAAATGGTGCAGCTGGTAGTGTTTTTACTGCCTGGTTGCTGTAAATGATAGAAATGAAACCTCCAATCGATTGGTTCGATTGGAGGTTTTTTATTGTTTGCAAGAGAGATGGTTACTTGCAATTTACCTGATGACGTATCAAAAGCATTTTCATATGTAACTTTTTGATACCTTTTAGGCATTATTTGAGAGCTAAATCAACTTTATGTTGTAATTTTGCACCCGAAATTTTGAAGTGAATATAATAACTAGAAAAGAAGTTTTATAAATATGAAGCATTCATGAAAAGATGTATAGGACTATTCTTATACTGTTGGCTCCTTATTATTTTGCTTACTTCTTGCATTTATGATGACTATTCCGGTTGTCCGCAAAAGGATAGCCGTAAAATGGTGCGGATTAATGTGGATTGGCATTTGTTTGATAAAGAGGTGCCTACTGGTATGACGGTCATGGTGTTTCCCTGGTCAGGTGGTGCTCCGCAAACTGTCTTGACTAATGAGATAACTCATGCCGACTTTTCCTTGAAACCTGGAAAGTATCGTGTACTGGTATTCAACCAAAGTACGACCGAGTTTGGTACACTCGATTTTCTGGGAATGGACTCTTACGAGACGGCGCGAGCTGTAGTACAACATGTAACATCGCGCTGGTACTTGCGTGGAGAAGATGAACAGATAGGGGTTGAGCCCGAGTGGCTTGCCTCTGATAAACTCGATGAATTCGATGTTTCTGAAGACTCTTCTGAGGTTACTTTAACGCCAAGGAATGTGCTTTCGCATATCCAGGTCAACGTGAAAGTTCCAAGTATAGGATACCTGCGTTCTGCGAGAGGATCCTTAACTGGTATTTCAGAAGGATTTCTGCTGGGACAGGGGAAGCCGCTTCAGAGTAAGGTGACTTATCTTCTGGAGTCCTGGACGAAAACGATAGATGAGAATGACGCGACACTAGGAACGTTGAAGACATCATTTAAATGTTTTGGCCTACCAGAAACTGCCCATCTTGATGCAGAAAACAATAAGCTGTCTTTTTCAGCTTTGTTGATAGACAAAAAGACGCAGGTAGATTATCAGTTTGCGGTAGGAGATAAGTTTAAGAAAGATGATAATTCATCGGAGTTAGGTTATTTTGCTTCTCTCCATGTTGATGTTGAGTTGCCGAAACCTTTACCTGAGGTGAAGCCTTCGGAAGGAAGTTCTGGCGGTTTTGACGTCACGATCAAGGATTGGGGTAAACCTGAGGATATTGATATGGAACTGTAGAAAAAGTAAAGTGATAAGAAACATATAAAAATAGTAATAATAGATTAGTTTAGTTTAAAAATAGATATGTATAAGAAATTTTTTATGGGTATTGCTGCAATGGCAGCGTTGACATTGGTAAGTTGTTCAAGCGATGACTTGAATAGTCTTTCAGACAATTCTTCAAAGAATGAGGCTATCAGCTTTGATGGCTATTTGGGAAGAAGTGCAGTTGCTGTAAATGGTTCACGTGGTAGCGTGGTGGATAAGACTACTCTTCAATCAGAAGGTTTTGGTGTGTTTGGTAACTATAACACGGGGGGCAGACTTCTAATCCTGATTTCTTCAAAAATCAGAAGGTAACTTATTCTACAACAGAATCAAAGTGGACATATTCTCCTCTTAGGTATTGGCCAGCACAAGGCCATATTGATTTCTTGGCGTATGCTCCTTATGCAGACGAAACAACGTTAACTAATACATCTCTTGATTTTAATGTAAAAGATAAGGCTGCTGACCAGAAAGATTTGTTGTGGGCTAATGCTATGAATAAGACAAATGGTACAGTGACATTTAATTTTGCTCATGCTTTGTCTAGACTTGGTTATTCTGTAAAGTTAGAGGATGCTAGTTCTGAATCTGTAGCAACTATTACATTGAATAAGATTACATTGGCAGGATCTGCTCCAGGATCAACAACAGGATCAACAAAAAAAGCTTTCTACACAAAGGGTACCATAGATTTGTCTCAAGGTAGTTGGACATCAAAAGGTGATGATAGGCAAGATTTTGATTGGTTCTCTGAAACTCCGTCGGTAACTATTACATCAAGTCCTACGACTAATACAGAATATTTGTTTGTAATTCCACAGGATTTCTCTACTTCTAATACAGAATCAAATCAACTTTATGTTATCGTAGAGTACACTATAAAATATACTAGTGGAACTGCACAGCCAACAGTTTCATATAAGGTTTATAAGAAACTTGAAAAGAATTTCTTGCAGGGTAAGGCATATACAATCAACTTGACCATTGGTCTGACTCCAATCGAATTCAATGCTGATGTTAATGCTTGGGATGAAAGTGATAAGGACTACGATATTACTTTGAAGTAATCGTATCAGATAAAAATAATGAATTTAAATTATCATAAGATGAAGTTTCTTCGTTTAGCCTTTTATGTTTTGATAGCACAGCTGGTATTATCTGGTTGTGCTGGCGAAGCTGTGGAAGAAACTTCATCTTCTTCATCTTCTGAAATCAACTTTGATGCTTATGTGGGTCGGAATGCTTCAACCCGTTCTAGTGTAACCGATATTAATTTTCTCAAAGGGGGGACATATAACGCTGGATTTGGTGTCTTTGCAAGATACAAGCATACTAAAGAGGATAACTCACCTTTGATGCTGATGAATAATGAACACGTATACTGGAAAAACTGGAAAGGAGATCGTTCGGATTGGGGATATGAAAATACCCGATATTGGCCAAATGAAGGATTTGTGGATTTCTATGCCTTTGCGCCTCGTAGTGCAGAACCAAAACTGGTAAGTCCTAAAGACAATGGTAATTATGATATAGAAGAACCTAATTCAACTTGTATATTTTTTCCTTCTAATTGGTCTCCTGTAGATTTGGTGTGGGCTAATGCTAAGGATCTGACAAAGACTAATGAACGTGTTAAATTTACTTTCAATCATGCATTGGCTCGTTTGAGCTTTGATATCACAGCCAATCAGAAATTAGAGGAAAATGGTGCAGTTATAAAAGTTAAAGAGGTGAGACTATATGGCGCCGATGAAAATAAAGGCATCTTTATTATGGCGGGCTATCTGAATCTTGAAAATGGAGATTGGACTCCCAAAGATAATGGTTTTAGTTGGTTTTATACTTGGACACCAGAAGGCCCAAAAGATGACATACAAAATGACAAAAAAGATAGTATCGTATATAAGTTAAGTGCATCTCAGTTAGACCATACAACTCCTAAAATAAAAAATGAAGACAATTCTTATATCTTTATAATCCCTCAGCCGAGGCCCGCAAACTTTAATCTAAAGATAACTTATACGGTAGAGCAGGGAAATTTTAAGGAAGATGTGACGGTAAGGAAAAGTCTGCGAGAATTTTTTCCTGATAAAGATCCGTTTGTTGAAGGAGGAAAAGCGTATGTCTTTCATTTGAAACTTTCACTTGATCCTGTCAATTTCGACGTAAAGGCTACTGTCGGGGATTGGATTGGGAATGTGGTGAACGATGAAATAACGATTTAATAAGGATAATCGGGAATATGAAGCGGAATATTTATAGTTATAGTAAGTTATGGATGATTTTCTTTGTCTTGATGGGTGCAGCCTGTACCAATCAAGTGGAGGATGCTATTCCTGTATCTGGTCAGCCTATCGAGTTTTCTGTGCAATCAGATTGGAAGGAAATTCTCAATACTCGCTCGAATGCTGGTAAAACGCAATTTAAAGATAGTGACACGATTCAGATTTTCGGTTTTCATAAATCTCCTTCAGGTAAGGTTAAGAAGTTTATGTATCATGTAGGTGATTCGGCTAGAGGTCAGAAAGTAGGATTTGATGGTACAAACTGGAATTATTCACCCAAGCGTTTCTGGCCAAAAGAGGGAACGCTAGATTTTTATGCCAGTTATCCAGATTCCTCTGTTCTCAATGAGAAAGATAAGATGACTTATGTGCAGCCGGCTTTCAATCCTTTGGGAGTTGATCTGTTGTGGGGCTTAGCTACCAATCGTGATTGTGATACGGTGCCTAAGAAAACCGTAGAGATCTGGATGGTGCATGCCTTGGCTAAGGTGAATATTAGTTTTGACGGTTTTTCGGATGAAATCGGATCAGTTATAGTCTCGGCTTACAAAACTGGTTGGTTGTCTGGAACATTAGATGGTGGAATCCCCTATTGGCAAGTTGATGATAAAACGAATATTGATGCTGTCTTTTATAAATATGGAGACAAAAACCTGATAATAAATAATTCTGTTACCGTATTTATCTTGCCGGAAAAGATTACGGGATTCCAGATGTTTGATGTTCCTGGTAATAGGATTAATGCTTCTGATGAAATTTTTGATAGAATAAAGAATCTTACGTTTAAAGCAGGAAAGGAATATAATCTCAGGATATCAAAAGGAGTACAGAAGAAGAATACAAATAGCCGTTCTATAGCGATGTCTGTCCGTTGTGTTTCGGAATAGCGAAAAAATATCCTAAAGATGCTTGGCTAGAACATGATATCAAAAAAGAAGTCTTATCGTTTGCCAACGAAAGTAAAGTAACAAGATAAAAGATGATGAAAAACAGAAAGAGGGTGTGTCATAAGTTTATGATTCACCCTCTTCTTGTTGTTGGAAGAGATAGGATATGTTGTTGGAAGAGATAGGATATGTTATTGAGACAGTCAGTATCTTCGGCCGCACAACAGCTGTTGTGCGCTTGCATAACAGCTGATATGCGCATGCACAACAGCTGATGTGCGTGCGTTGGTCAACTGTTATGCGCCAACTATTATCCAGACTTATGACACACCCTCTTCGTTTTTTATTGTATTCTATATAATAAGGTGTAGTCAGAACGAATGTCTCTTTCAGATGCTGGCTCCATCCAAGAGTTCCCGGTATTTAGCTACAGCATCCGAAATCTCGCTTATTTTGATAAATTCATCGGCAGAATGGGAGCGGGAAGACTCGCCAGGACCCAGTTTGAACGAAGGGAAATGCATCAGAGCCTGGTCGCTGAGGGTAGGACTGCCGAATGGCTTCATGCCCATGGCTACACATTTTTTAATAAGAGGATGCTCGGGGTCGATGCGTGATGACTTCAGACGGAAACTGTGGGCCTTCACCTCGCTCTTCAGGTGCTGGCAGATAAACTTGTAAACCTCTTCGTTGTCGTAAAACTCGTTGGTGCGGATATCCACAAGCATCGTACACTTATCCGGAATCACATTGTGCTGGGTTCCGGCATTCACTACGGTAAGCGTCATCTTGGTAGGTCCCAGGAACTCGCTTACCTTCTCAAACTTATAGTCACGAATCCATCGCATATCATCCAATGCCTCGTAGATAGCGTTTACTCCCTCGTTGCGGGCAGCATGACCGCTCTTTCCGTGAGCAATCACATCCAGCACCATCAGTCCCTTTTCGGCAACAGCCGGGTTCATGCCGGTAGGTTCACCTACAATGGCAAGGTCGATATGCGGAAGTAAAGGCAGGGCACGGGTGATGCCATCCTTTCCCGACACCTCTTCTTCGGCGGATGCCAGATAGATAAGATTATACTGCTGAGGCTTTGCGGTCAGCATTCTGAATATCTGGAGGAGCGAACAGAGTCCGCCGCCGCAATCGTTGCTGCCCAAACCGTAAAGTACACCCTCTTCTACATCCGGTGAAAACGGGTTGCGTGTCCATGAAGCCACAGGCTTCACGGTATCGATGTGAGCGTTGAGCAGCAGGTTAGGTCGGCTCTCATCGTAATGAGGGTCGATAATCCAGATGTTGTTCGCCTCACGCTGAGGTTCGAAACCATATTTGCGGATGGTCTGCTCCATGATGTCGGCAGCCTCCTTCTCGTTTCTGCTTACAGATGGGGTGGCGATGAGCTTTTTCAGCAAATCCACGGCATCGCTTACATATTCTTCTTGTGTCATCATAATCTCCCTATTCTTTGTTTTTTTCTGCAAAGTTACGAAAAAAAGAGCAGATAAAGTGGAAAAAATATCTTTTTATTTTGTGTTCTTAACAAATTCTATTATCTTTGCATCAGAATATAAATATAAGCTTATGCAAATTAATAGTCATCTTTCGGTACTGATTCACGACCTAGCTAAGAAATGGGGAGATAAGCCAGCGCTTACCTTCAGAAAGTTTGGTAGTGACCAGTGGCAAACGGTTTCATTTAATCTCTTCTCGCTAAGAGTGAAACAAGTGAGCAATGCCCTCCTGAATCTTGGGGCTAAACCTCTTGACAAAATCGCTGTCTTCTCGCAGAACTGTGTGCATTATCTGTACACCGACTTCGGTGCGTACGGTATCAGAGTTACCTCTGTGCCTTTCTATGCCAACAGCAGCGAGCAGCAGATTCAATATATGATTAACGATGCGCAGATTCGCTTCCTCTTTGTTGGCGAACAGGAGCAGTATGACAAGGCTCATCGTATCTTTGCCCTCTGTCCATCTCTGGAACGTATCATCATCTTCGATTCAAGCGTGCGCATCAGTACCCACGATCCTGCTGCTCTCTATTTCAAGGACTTCCTGAAGCTGGGAGAGAATCTTCCTCGTCAGACGGAGGTAGAGGAACTCTACAAACAGGCAAGTATGGATGACTTGGCTAATATCCTCTATACCAGTGGAACAACTGGAGATAGCAAGGGCGTGATGCTGACCTATAGCCAGTATTATGCTGCTTTGAAGGCAAACGACGAGTGCATTCCTGTTACCGACAAGGACCGTGTCATCGACTTCCTTCCATTCACCCATATCTTTGAGCGTGGATGGGCATATCTCTGCTTGAGCGAAGGTGCCGAACTCATCATCAATACTTATCCTCATGAAATTCAGGAGAGTATGCGAGAGATGCATCCTACCTGTATGTGTAGTGTGCCACGTTTCTGGGAGAAGGTTTATATCGCTGTAAAGGCTAAGATGGATGATGCCGGTCCTATCCAGAAGAAGCTCTTCTACCATGCCTTGGCGGTAGGTAAGAAACGTAACATCGAGTATATTGCCAACTGCAAGCGTCCTCCTTTGGCTCTGGAGTTGGAATATAGAATTATCAACAAGACTGTCCTGAGCATGGTTCGCAAGCAGTTGGGCTTGGAAAAACCGAATATCTTCCCTACAGCGGGTGCTTACGTGAGTCCGGAAGTAGAGGAGTTTGTACATGCCATCGGTATCAATATGGTGGTGGGTTATGGTCTGACCGAGAGTCTTGCCACCGTATCTTGTGATCATCTCGACAAGAAACGCAGTCTGGGTTCGGTGGGTCGTCCGATCTCCTGCATTCAGGTAAAGATAGGTGAGGATAATGAGGTGCTTCTCAAAGGTCCTACCATCACTCCGGGATATTATCATCGTGATACCACCAATGCGAAGGCATTCGACAAGGATGGATTCTTCCATACCGGTGATGCCGGCTATATGAAGGATGGCGAGCTTTATCTCACCGAGCGAATCAAGGACCTGTTCAAGACATCGAATGGTAAATATATCGCTCCGCAGCAGGTAGAGTCGTTGCTCCTGGTAGATAAGTTTATCGATCAGGTGGCTGTTATTGCCGACCAGCGCAAGTTCGTATCAGCCCTCGTCGTTCCAGAGTTCCGTCTCGTGGAGGATTGGGCACGTGAGCATCATATCGCCTTCACCTGCCGTGAGGACCTGTGTGCCAACGAAAAGGTGCAGAAGATGCTGATGGACCGTATCCAGATTCTCCAGCAGCATCTGGCTTATTATGAGCAGATCAAACGCATCACTCTCCTGGCTCACCACTTCTCAATGGAGTCGGGCGAGTTGACCAATACCTTGAAGATTCGCCGCCCTATCATCAACAAGAACTATAAGGCGGAGATTGACAAGATGTATGAGGAGTAATGGTTTTACTTTGAACTTTGAATTTTGAACTTTATGATAACTCTTTATGAAGATGACTGTTATCATATAGCTGGAGGGGATAAAGATGAAGTTCAAAGTAATCATAAAGTTCAAAGTTCAAAATTCAAAGTTCAAAGTTAAGAGTTCAAAGTTCAAAATTCAAAGTTCAAAGTTAATGATTACAGCTGACCAGTTGAAAGATGTGATGGACAGAGCTGACGCTCTGCATCACTATCTCAATATAGACCAGAAGAAAGTAGAATTTGAAGAGGAGCAGCTCCGTACCCAGGCTCCTGACTTTTGGGAAGACCCGAAGTATGCTCAGGAGCAGATGAAGAAGGTAAAAGGTATCCAGAAGTGGCTCGACGGTTATAAGACTGTACGTCTTTATGCCGATGAGTTGAAGCTGGCGTTCGACTTCTATAAAGATGAAATGGTAACCGAGGAAGAGGTGGATGCCGATTATGCCAAGGCGATCAAAGCCATCGAAGACCTGGAGTTGAAGAACATGCTTCGCCAGAAGGAAGATCCGATGGACTGCGTACTCAAGATTAATTCCGGTGCCGGTGGTACAGAAAGCCAGGACTGGGCACAGATGCTGATGCGTATGTATATGCGCTGGGCTGAGGCTCATGGCTACAAGGTAACCATCACCGATATGCAGGAAGGCGATGAGGCTGGTATCAAGAGCGTTACCATGACCATCGAGGGAGGCGAGTACGCTTATGGCTATCTGAAGAGCGAGAACGGTGTGCACCGACTGGTGCGTGTTTCTCCTTTCAATGCCCAGGGCAAACGAATGACCAGTTTCGCCAGTGTCTTCGTAACTCCGTTGGTAGATGATACCATCGAGGTATATGTCGACCCAGCCAAACTCTCCTGGGATACCTTCCGTTCGAGTGGTGCCGGTGGTCAGAATGTGAATAAGGTTGAATCCGGTGTCCGTCTTCGTTATTGGTATACAGATCCAGATACAGGCGAGGAAGAGGAAATCCTCATCGAGAACACCGAGACCCGTGACCAGCCAAAGAACCGTGCCAAAGCCCTGTTGCTCTTGAAGAGTCAACTCTACGACCGCGCCATGAAGAAGCGTCTGGAAGCTAAGGCTAAGATTGAGGCCGGCAAGAAGAAGATAGAGTGGGGAAGCCAGATTAGAAGTTATGTCTTCGACGACCGTCGTGTGAAAGATCATCGTACCAACTATCAGACATCGGATGTTGATGGCGTGATGGATGGTAAGATAGATGATTTCATCAAGGCATATCTGATGGAGTTCCCTACGAATGATGAAGAACAATAATAACCTAAAAAATATATAACTATGGGTGGAAATAAAGATTTAAGAAGAGCTAAGCATGAAGCTTACCAGAAGAAACAGGCTGCAAAAGCAGACAAAGTAGTGAAATGGATTTTTGGAGGATTGATCATCTTGGGTATCCTCTGCATGATTTATACAGTGTGGTTTTTAGCTTAAAGTTAAAGGTATAAGAAAATGAGTGGATTGGAAATAGAAAGAAAATTCCTCGTTAAGAAGGGCGACGCTTATAAAAGCGCCGCCTTTTCTTCTAGTCATATTCAGCAGGGGTATATTCCGGCTGAAGGGGCTACGGTGCGAGTTCGCACGAGAGACGAGAAGGCTTATCTCACGATTAAAGGTAAGTCGGTAAACGGTGGTATGACCCGTTATGAATTTGAAAAGGAAATAACCATGGACGAGGCGCAGCATCTTCTGCAACTCTGTCAGGGGGGAGTCATCGATAAGCGCCGCTATCTTGTCAGGAGTGGAGACCATACCTTCGAAGTAGATGAATTCTACGGTGATAATGAAGGTTTGGTGATGGCAGAAGTGGAACTGGGAAGTGAGACGGAAGAATATGAGAAGCCTGCCTTCATCGGTATGGAGGTAACAGGCGATAAACGCTTCTACAATTCTCATCTTCTTGGAAATCCTTTCTCGAAATGGCGTGATACTTTGCCGGAAGAATATCGTTAGAAGAGCATTTTAAAGCCTTTTTCTCTTGAAAATGTACGAAAAGTTGCATAAATATTACTAATTTTATATTTTTGCTTTCAAATGTTGCATATATCTCGGAATTATTTTATAATTTTGCAGTCAATAATATGAAACGTTAAGAAATTAGTAAGAGAAAGACAAGAAAATGGCAGAATCAAATAGAGGAAGTTTTGGTAGCAAGATAGGAATGATACTTGCTACAGCTGGTGGCGCCGTAGGTTTAGGTAACGTATGGCGCTTCCCTTATATGGCTGGTCAGGAAGGTGGCGCAGCCTTTATTCTGGTTTACATAGGAAGTGTTCTTCTGTTGGGCATCCCATGTATGATTTCAGAGTTTATTATCGGTCGTCATGGTGCCTCCAATACGGCACGTGCCTATACCAAGCTTGCCAATGGTACGGCTTGGAAGTGGGTGGGCTATCTGGAAGTGCTCACGGGTTTCCTGATTACCGGTTACTATGCGGTGGTTTCGGGATGGTGCTTGCAGTATGTTTATGCCAGCATCATGGGCGAACTGCATGGCGACCCTACTTTTGTGGCAAATTACTTCAAGGAGTTTTCTGCCGATCCAATCCGTCCGGTGATGTGGACGGTGGCAATCTTCCTGATTTGTCACTTTGTGATTATCCATGGTGTCCGTGGAGGTATCGAGAAGGCATCCAAGGTAATGATGCCGCTTCTGTTTATCCTGCTTCTTATTATCGTGGTGGCTTCCTGTCTGTTGCCGGATGCCGGAAAAGGAATAGAATTCCTGTTGAAGCCTGATTTCGGAAAAGTGGATAGGAATGTATTCCTCAATGCCTTGGGACAGTCGTTCTATTCCATGAGCATCGGTATGGGTTGCATCTGTACCTATGCATCTTATTTCAGTCGTCAGACCAATCTCCTGAAATCTGCAATTCAGATTTCTGCCATAGACTTGATGGTGGCTGTTCTTGCAGGATTGATGATTTTCCCTGCAGCATTCTCGGTAGGAATATCACCGGATAGTGGTCCTTCGCTTATCTTCATCACCCTGCCAAATGTCTTTAACGAGGCGTTTGCATCAATGCCGGTATTGGGATGGATTATCTCCTTGATGTTCTATGTACTTCTTTCTGTGGCAGCATTGACATCCCTGATGTCGCTTCACGAGGTGAATACTTCTTTCTTCTATGAGGAGTTGAAGATTGACAGAAAGAAGGGTGCCATGATTGTTACGGTATCTTGTGCCATCATTGGTGCATTCTGTTCGCTTTCTTTGGGGGCTACAGATAAGTTGTCGTTCTGTGGCAAGACCTTGTTCGACTGGTTCGACTTCGTAACGGGTCAGCTGTTCCTGCCTACAGCAGGTCTCCTTACCTGTCTGTTCTTGGGATGGTATGTACCAAAGAAGGTGGTGCAGGATGAATTCACCAACTGGGGAACCCTGAAGGGAAAGGTTTTCAATGTCTATCTTTTCCTGATCAAGTTTGTGTGTCCAATCCTTATCTTCCTGGTATTCCTGAATCAGTTCGGAGTATTGGGATAAGCTATATATATAATAAGGTGTAGTATGTCGTGTTTTATCAGTAAGCATTGAATACTCACCATTAAACATTAAAAACAATGGAGACTAGAGGAAATTTCGGAAGTAAATTAGGCGTCATTCTCGCCACAGCCGGCTCAGCTGTCGGTTTGGGTAATGTTTGGCGTTTTCCTTATATGGCAGGTCAGAATGGAGGTGCCGCCTTCATCCTTATCTATCTGGTTTGTATCATCCTGTTAGGTTTGCCTGGCATGATGAGCGAGTTTATTATTGGTCGTCATTCGGCTTCCAATGCAGCGCGGGCTTATAGTAATTTGGGTAAGAACAAGGCTTGGGGAACCGTAGGCTTGATGGGTGTCATCACCTCCATGATTATCCTTGGCTTCTATGCCGTGGTGGCAGGTTGGTGCCTGCAATATCTCTATGCCAGCATCATGGGTGGTGTGCATGGCGATCCGGAGTATGTGAAGACCTACTTCCAGACGTTTGCTTCCGATCCTATTCGTCCTACCTTATGGGCTGTAGGTTTCATCCTGCTTACTCATGCAGTAGTGGTAAGAGGTGTTCGCAATGGTATCGAGAAAGCTTCCAAGATATTGATGCCGCTGCTTTTCGTGCTGCTGGTTGTCATCGTAATAGCTTCCTGTTCTTTGCCGGGAGCAATGAAGGGCGTGCAGTTCCTGTTTCATCCTGATTTCTCAAAGGTTGATGAGAACGTATTGCTCGAAGCCTTGGGGCAGGCTTTCTTCTCTTTGAGTTTGGGTACGGCTTGTCTGTGTACATACGCATCTTACTTCAGCCGCCAGACCAATCTCTTAAAATCGGCAAGTCAGATAGTTGTTATCGACACGCTTATTGCAGTATTGGCAGGCTTGATGATATTCCCGGCAGCCTTCTCGGTAGGTGTGCAGCCTGATAGTGGTCCGTCACTCATCTTCATCACCTTGCCTAATGTGTTCCAGCAGGCATTTGGCGATATGCCGGTGGTGGGCTACATCATTTCAGTATTGTTCTATGCATTGTTGGTATTGGCAGCTTTGACCTCTACGATTTCCATGCACGAGATTGGTACGGCGATGATTTATGAGGAACGCAAGATTACCCGTGCCAAGGGTGCGTGGATAGAGACCATTACCTGCAGCATCATTGCCGTATTCTGTTCTCTTTCTCAGGGAGCAGTTCCGGGATTGGGATTCTTCGGTAAGGATTTCCTTACGAATTGTGACAATTTCACGGCGCAGCTGTTGATGCCGTTTGCGTCGATTGTCACCTGTCTGTTCCTGGGTTGGTATGTACCGAAGAAGATAGTGCGTGATGAGTTTACGAATTGGGGCACGGTGAGCGGTAAGTTGTTCCCCGTCTTCCTCTTCATGATTCGTTTCGTCAGTCCAATCTGCATTCTGCTCATCTTCTTGCATCAGTTGGGTGTTATCTGATACCTATTTATATATATAAAGCCAAATGCGCTATCAGACATAGTGCATTTGGCTTTTTCTTCTTTAGAAAGAGACATATAGTTTTAAGATGAGATGTTCCGTTAGAAAGAGATATAAGGCGTAAGTCTTTCTATTTCGGCTGGTGGAAAATCCTTTAATAGTTTCAGCTCTTCCAGACTTTTTATCGGACCTCTCTGTCGGCGGTAGTCACAGATTTCCTTGGCTTGATAGAAGTTGAGATATGGATGTTGGCGGAGCTGGTTGAGGTTGAGCTTGTTGATGTCAAGCTTATGGATATGGTTGGCATCTATGTGGATAAACGCCAAGGCAGATTCAGGAATGCCTTCTATTTCGTTCAACTGTTCGGCAGCAGCGAATCCACCTAGACGGTCTCTGTATCTTATAATCATTTTGGCATAATAACTGCCAATTCCCGGTATCTTCTGCAGTTCGGTAGTATCGGCTGTATTTATATTAATGTGTTGTCCTGGGTTCAGCTTGTGTGGATAACAGTATATTTTTTCGTTTTCCGGTGTTGTAGAACGGGTGGTTGCAGTTATATCAGGTCTGTTGTATCGTTTCTGCTGACGGTATGGCTCGTTTCTGTAAAAATCGGAAGCAGGCTTGTAGTCATCTGCTATTTTTATGAATGGTGCCAAAGCCTCGTATTGTCTTTTCGTCATACCATAGACACGTGCAAAATCGGAAGGTCTACTATATACACCTCCTTTGGCACGGTAATGAAGAATGCTTCTTATCTGCCAAGCTTGCAGACCAAGACGTTTGAATTGGACAGAATCTGCCGTGTTCGGATCGAATGGAAAAGCTTCTTTGATTTGATATCCTTCTTTATAATATACAGGATTCTGACTAGTGGCATGTTCTGTCCGGTAAGTTTGAATAGAGTCGTTTTCTTTCTGGGCTGTTTCTGATGGTTCCCTATTGAAAAGAAAAATGAGTCCCATTAAAACAGTCATTGCTATTATGATCGCCAGTAAGGCATCGCGATCATTCTTTTGCAGGTAAAAGATGTCTCTTAATATCATACGCCATTCTGTTGGTTTATATAGGTCGGGATTACTGGACTCGAACCAGCGACCTCATCGTCCCGAACGACGTGCGCTACCAACTGCGCTAAATCCCGATGCCGATTTACTGTTTTTTACAGAATGACGATGCAAAGGTACATGAAAATTGGGACAAAACAAAATAAAAATGCATTTTTTTTCACTTTTGGGAAAGATTTTCTTGAAAAAATTTGTTGGAACCAAAAAAAATGTGTACCTTTGCACCCGCAAATGAGAAATCGTTTGTTATTCATAGCTGGTGCCATAGCTCAGTTGGTAGAGCAAAGGACTGAAAATCCTTGTGTCCCCGGTTCGATTCCTGGTGGTACCACTTCTATTGAAGCTGAATCTTCGTAACAAGATTCAGCTTTTTTTTGTTAATTTCCTGATCTATGATAACGTTTTCGTATAAAAGTTGTTCGGGTTCAAATATTTTCATGGAGTCTAACTACTTCGAGGCAGTGAAGCGCCCAATCATGAGTTCTCTGCAGGGAACTGATCAGTTATATTACTTACGCTGACAATCCTGCAAGCTTCGATGCTTATGAGGTAGCCAAGCCTTATCCTGGATTCATACGAGTCGGGTGTTGTGACAGTAATGGGTGTGGAATGAATTATGGACTGATATATATTACAAAACGGACAAAACCAGACATATTCTGGTTTCTTGTCCGTTTTTTGTTTTCTTTTGGCAATTTTCAGTCTTGTACTTTTGATTGTATTTGATACTTTTGCAACCACAACAAAATGTTAGATCAAATAATAACCTGATTAAACAACTAGGCAAATGAATGCAATCTTTAGTAAAGTAAGAAAGAGAGGTATCCTTCTCGCAGCTTTGTTACTCATGGGATGTTTGCAGCTTTTTGCGCAGACTCGCACCGTCAAAGGTGAGGTGACAGATGCTCAAAATGGTGAGGCTCTTATCGGTGCCACTGTTACGGTGGAAGGCGAAAAGGGTGGTACGGTTACTGATTTCGACGGTAACTTCAGTCTTCAAGTATCTTCTTCTGCCAAGAAGATCAAGGTATCTTATATAGGTTATATAGATAAGATACTGACAATTTCTGATAACATGCAGGTGAAACTCGAATCGGATAGCAAGGCGCTTGCCGATGTCGTGGTCATCGGTTATGGTACAGCGCGCAAGAGCGACCTGACGGGTTCCGTGGCTACGGTGAAGGCAAAGGACTTCAACAAGGGTCTTGTTTCATCTCCAGAGCAGTTGATCAATGGTAAGGTTTCCGGAGTACAGATCATGTCCAACAGTGGTTCTGCCTCAGCAGGTAGTACCATCCGTGTACGTGGTGGTGCTTCTCTGAATGCCAGCAACGACCCGCTTATCGTGCTCGATGGTGTGCCATTGGAGCAGGGCGGTATCTCTGGTAACAGCAGCAACTTCCTCAGTATGATCAACCCTTCTGATATCGAGAGCATGACTGTATTGAAGGATGCTTCTTCTACCGCCATCTACGGTTCCCGTGCATCTAATGGTGTCATCATCATCACCACCAAGAAGGGACAGCAGGGCGGTTTGAAGGTGAACTTCAATACTACCAACAGTATGCAGACCCGTGCGCAGATGGTGGATATGCTGAGCCATGATGATTTCGTGAATGTAATCAATCAGTTTGGTACCGATAACCAGAAGTCTTTGCTAGGCAATGCCAATACCGATTGGAACGATGAGGTTTATCGCACCGCTTTCGGTACGGATAACAACCTCAGCTTGAGCGGAAGTATTGGTAAGTATTTGCCTTTCCGTGTTTCTGCCGGATATTACAACCAGAGTGGTCTGGTGCGCAAGGACAATGTGGAGCGCTGGACAGGTAACGTGGTGTTGACTCCTAGCTTCTTCCAGGATCACCTGAAGTTGACCATCAATGCCAAGGGTACACTCAATAACAACTCTTTCAACAATGGTGGTGCAGTATGGGCTGCCGCAACATTCAACCCAACCATTCCTGTATATTCAGGTAATAACAGCTATGGTGGTTTCAATGAGGCTCTCGATGCTGATGGCTATCCAGTAAATGCGGGTGTAAGAAACCCTCGCGGCTTGGTGGATCTTTATGATTCAAAGAGTAAGGTGAGCCGCTTCATCGGTTCGATGGATGTAGATTACAAGGTTCATTTCCTGCCAGACCTCAAGCTCCATGCTACCATTGGTGCAGATTATGCCAAGGGTGATGGTACCATTTATGTTCCTGGCTATGCTGCACAGTCATTCAACAAGGATGAGTCCTTGAGCGGTAGCGATTACAAGTATGGACCTCAGAAGAACGAGAACCGTCTGCTTACCCTCTATGCCAACTATGCGAAGTATTTCGAGAATATCAAGAGTAATGTGGATCTTACTGCCGGTTACGACTATCAGTTCTGGAAGAGTACTACACCTCTTTATTATACCAAGAGTGCAGCAGGTACAACCCTTTCTACCGTGAAGGCTTCTGATTATCGCCACGTGATGTTGTCATACTACGGTCGTGTCAATTATTCCTTCGATGGAAAATATCTCCTGACTGCTACAGTCCGTCGCGATGCATCTTCCCGCTTCTCTAAGGATACCCGCTGGGGTACCTTCCCATCTGTAGCTTTGGGATGGACCTTGACAGAGGAGCCTTGGTTGAAGGACAACAAGGTTGTCTCTAACCTGAAACTCCGTGCCAGCTATGGTGTAACCGGTCAGCAGGAAGGTATCGGCAACTACAACTATCTGCCGGTTTATACATCCAGTGTAACAGGTGCTGAGGCACTCATCAACGGACAGTATATTACAACTTATCGTCCTGAGGCATACGTATCAGACCTGAAGTGGGAGACAACTACCTCCTGGAACTTCGGTCTCGACTTTGGATTCCTGAATGGTCGTATCGGTGGTGCCATCGATTTCTATACCCGCAAGACCAAGGATTTGCTGGCTTCTGTTCCTACAGCAGCAGGTACCAACTTCTCAAAGACTATCCTTACCAATGTAGGTAATGTAGATAGCAAGGGTATCGAGGTTTCCCTGAATGCAACTCCTGTCCAGACCAAGGACTGGGAGTGGAACCTGAGCTACAACTTCACCTGGCAGAACATGAAGGTGAAGAACCTTTCTCTTACCCAGGGTGGAAGTCAGACCAATGTGAAGGTAGGTCCATCTATCGATGCTTACCAGTTCCAGGTACTCTCCGAGGGATATGAGCCATATATGTTCTATGTATATCATCAGCTCTACGATTCAGAGACGGGCAAGCCGATCGAGGGCGCTTACGCAGACTTGAATGGTGATGGCGAAATCAATGATGGCGATCTCTACCGCTATCATTCTCCAGCCCCTAAGTACATCATGGGCTTGAGCACATCCTTGAGATACAAGCAGCTGACTCTCGGTATGAGTTTCCGTGCCAACATCGACAACTACGTATATAATGGCATGGGTATGAGCACTGGTGCATGGGAGACCGTGAGCTACAACAACTCACAGCTCAACAACCTCAACGCCAGCTTCCTGAAGACCGGTTTCAAGACCCGTCAGTATCTTTCAGATTACTACGTAGAGAATGCTTCGTTCCTGAAGCTCGACAACCTGAGCTTGAGCTACAACGTAGGTAAGATCAACAAGTGGGCTTCACTCACCGTATCTGCGATGGTACAGAATGTATTCACCATTACCGGTTACTCAGGCACAGACCCTGAGGTACCAAACGGAATGGACAACTCATTCTATCCACGTCCTCGCACTTACTCAGTAAGCCTCGGACTTCAGTTCTAACAATCAAAATTGATAACAATGAAACTTAAGAATATATTATATAGTATGATGTTGGGAACAGCAGTGCTGACCAGCGCTACCAGCTGTGTATCCGACCTCGACCAATATCCTCAGACGGAGACTACCTCTAAGGATGTTTATACCTCGCTTGCCAATTATGAGGCTGTGCTGGGTAAGATTTATGCTGCCATGGTGACCAGTGGTCAGGGTAAGGGCGGCGATAATAAGGATATGGAATCCGTATTGAACGGCGGCAGTGGTTTCGACTACATGCGTATGTTCTTCAACCTCCAGGAGTGCGGTACTGATGAGCTTGCCTCTACCTGGTTGACAGGTGAGCAGACCACAGGTTTGACCTATCTTTCTTGGGATGCCAACGATGCGTGGGTATCAGATATGTATTATCGCATCTATTACAACATCGCCCTCTGCAACGAGTTCCTCCGCAATGCCAATGGTGCTAGCTTCTCGGGCGAGGACGAGGTGAAGATGAAGGAGTATAAGGCAGAAGTCCGCTTCATGCGCGCCTTGTTCTACTTCCATGCCCTCGATCTCTATCGCAACATTCCGATGGTGACAGAGAACGACCCTGTGGGCAGCTACATTCCTCCTCGTTATACTCCACAGCAGACTTTCGATTACATCGAGAGTGAGTTGAAGGATTGCGTAGGCGATATGCTTCCTGCTTCTACCTGTCCTTACGGTCAGGCTTCTCAGGGCGCAGCCTACACCCTGCTTGCCAAGCTTTATCTGAACAGCGAGGTTTATACCGGCGTTGCCAAGTATGCCGAGTGCAAGGAGGCTTGCGAGAAGGTGATGAACATGGGTTACTCTCTCGAGTCTGATTACAGCAAGCTCTTCAATGCCGATAACGACAAGCGTACCAACGAAATTATCTTCGCCTTGCCGGTAAGCGCAGAGCATACCGTAAGTTGGGGTTCTTCTACCTATCTGGTCTGCGGACAGTTGAGCATGTCGAATGCCAACCAGAATGTTGCCGACTTCGGTGTCACCAATGGCTGGAGCGAGTTCCGTCTCCGTCCGGAGTTCGTGGATAAGTTTACCCAGACCGATATCGATGGAGGTGGCGACAAGCGCTGCAAATTCTTCACCAATGGTCAAAGCAAGGATGTAACCAGCATGACCGATGAAACCACCGGTTATCTCTCTGAGAAATGGAGTAACCTGAAGGACGATGGAACAGCTGCATCCAATACTGCTAATGATGGTGTAGAAACAGACTATCCTCTCTTCCGCTTGGCTGATGTCTATCTGATGTATGCCGAGTGTGTGGCTCGTACTCAGGGAGCTAGTTGGGACCCATGGCCAGAAGGAAAAACAGATGCTGCCGATCCTGAGGTCATCGCTTCCCGCAAGCAGGGAGCCATCTATTGGATCAATCTCCTCCGCGAGCGTGCAGGTAATACCGATGTATGGGCTAACAACTTTGCCAACGATGATGAGTTCCTGCAGTTCATTCTCGATGAGCGTGCCCGTGAACTTTATCATGAGGGCTATCGCCGCACCGACCTGATTCGTTTCGGCGAGTTCACTACCAGCAAGTATATCTGGCAGTGGAAGGGTGGCACCCACGATGGACAGGCTGTTGACAGCAAGTACAACATCTATCCAATCCCTAACACCGAGCTTACCGCCAATCCAAATCTTCATAACGACAACTATTAATAGGATAAAAGAATGAAAAAGATATTTAGAAACCTGATGATGCTTCTCTGCGCACTCACCGCCCTGGTGAGTTGCGACGAGAGTAGCGACAAGATATATCTGGATGGCTTCAAGGCATCCGATCTGATGGCATCGGCCAGCGATGTGGTCCTGTCTGTTGACAATACGAAGGACATCGTGCTCTCGATGGCTTGGAAGAATCCTAGCTTGCTTTCGAGCGACGAGACCAAGCCTGCGGGCAACGGTGTGTTGAAAACCTATCTGCAGGCATCTCCTTCAGAGAGCTTTGCTACGGTAAAGGAGTATTCCGTAACTGATCTCTCCAAGGCTTTCACCGGTGCTGATCTCAACACCCTTGCCAAGGATCTGGGAACGACTCCGGGTCAGAATGCGCCTCTCTATTTCCGCATCAAGAGTCAGATGGGTAATAATCTCGAAGCTGCTTACAGCAATGTGTGCCAGGTGAACGTTACACCTTATATTATACACATGGACAAAATGACCATCTGGAATGCGAATAAGGACAAGGTGCTGACCTATCTCTATTCTCCAGACGAGGATGGTATCTACGCAGGATATATGAATGCTTCTTCCTGGCTCAACTTCTGGGGTAAGGAGAATGATGGAACCATTTGGGGTAACGTAGGACAGGATGGACATGTATATGAAATGGATAATACAGAGTCGGCATGGAACTTCTGGTTCCCTGGTCAGACTGGTATTTATTATACTGTGGTAGATACAAAGGCTAAGGAGTTCAAGCCAACCTACATCAAGGCGATGCAACTGAATGGTGAGGACATGACCTATGATGCTCCTAACTATGCCTGGACCAAGGTGATTACAACCTCTGCTGATAATACACCTATCAGTATTGTTGCTACTGGTGCAGAGTACAGCAAGGCAACCGCAACTGATGATGCTGCAGCCGTAGTCAAGACAATGAACTACACTCTTGCCGATGGCAAGATGACAGCTGCCGCAACTGCTGGCAGCGTGAACATTGCCAAGGCGGGTACTTATACTGTTACCGTGAAGGTAGGTGAGAACAGCGATCTGACTTACTCTATCGAGTCTGGCAACCAGACAGCTCCAGAGCCAGAGGCTAGCAATACTCTCTGCATGTTCAGCAAGGATGGCAACACCCTTCTTGCTGTGATGGACAAGGTGAGCGATGGTGTTTATACCTGCAAGTACAAGCCAACTTCCTGGGAGAACTTCCGCTTCATCTTCGTGGGAGAGAATAAGGACGACAAGCAGACCTGGTATGGTGCCGATGGTGAGCAGTTCAAGTTAACTTCAGGCGATGGTGCCTGGGATATCTGGTTTGGTGATGAAAATGGTGAAACTGAGTTTACGGTTACAGCCGATCTCAACACCATGACATGGAAGTATGAATAGCTTAATGAATATTCTGCGCAATCGGTTGCGCAGAATATTCATCATGGGTAAGTTTCCTTATTGTAAACGAATCATTTATTTGATTATCTTTGCATTATAATAATAACTTAAAGACAGAATAACAATGAAGAATATTTTAGGAAAAGCCATATTGCTGGCTACAGCGCTCTTGTTTTCTATTACGGGCACGAGTTGCAGCAATGATGATAATACCACTCCCGAAAAGGAGAAGACATACGATATGAGTGGCTTCGCCAAGGGAGCCGATGTAAGTTGGATTACAGAGATGGAGCAGAACGGAAAGAAGTTCTATAATGCTAATGGCAAGGCAACTGAGTGCATGGCGCTTCTCCGCGACCTCGGCATGAACTCCATCCGTCTTCGTGTATGGGTAAATCCTGAGGATGGATGGAACGGAAAAAATGATGTGGTGGCAAAGGCATGGAGAGCTCAGCAGCTCGGTATGCGACTGATGATTGACTTCCATTATTCTGATACCTGGGCAGACCCAGCAAAGCAGGGTGTTCCTGCTGCCTGGAAGAACTATGACTTCAATCAGATGAAGCAGGCGGTTGCCGATCATACCAAGGATGTATTGAATGCCTTGAAGGCAAGAGGCGTCAACGTAGAGTGGGTACAGGTAGGTAACGAGACCACCGACGGAATGCTCTGGAATGATGAGGATGGCGATGCTGCCCTGAAGGTGACAGGCCGTGCCTCTAAGAACATGGCAAACTTTGCCGCTTATATCAATGCCGGTTATGATGCCGTCAAGGCGGTTTATCCGGAGGCTAAGGTGATTGTGCATCTCGATAAGGGAAACAACCTCGGTCAATATACCTGGATGTTTGATGGCTTGAAGCAGAATGGAGCCAAGTGGGATGTCATCGGTATGTCGCTCTATCCTGATTGGATTACCGACCAGACCTGGGAGCAGGTTTCTGACAACTGCCTCAGCAACATCAAGACCCTTTCCAGCAAATACAACTGCGATGTCATCATCTCAGAGATTGGTATGGTGTGGAATTCAGAGAATGCCGCTCCATTCCTCAAGAAGATGGTGGATGGCTGCAAGGCAATCTCTACCTGCGAGGGCGTGTTCTACTGGGAGCCTGAGTGCAACAGTGGCTGGAACGGCTACGACAAGGGAGCCTTCGACAACAGCGGCAAGCCAACCGCAGCACTCGATGCCTTCAAGTAATCAGGTAAGTTAGCTTTCTTCGCTTCCTTTGGGAGCGATAGAAGCGAATCTGAAGATAGAATATAGAACAAACTATAGAA